>Ga0081540_1000006_pt1 | contig 208724 bp, 218 predicted proteins | sample TabmetS2T1R1_FD_71024 | JGI IMG/M metagenome (GOLD analysis project Ga0081540, IMG submission 71024) | Tabebuia heterophylla rhizosphere microbial communities from the University of Puerto Rico - S2T1R1 | ecosystem: Host-associated > Plants > Roots > Rhizosphere ... | reverse complement strand
GCATATCTTCACCCCGCCCTACACGCCGCGCTGGAACGGCAAGGTCGAGCGGTTCTTCCAGACGCTCAAGCGAGAGTGGGCCTACGCCCACTCCTGGCCGAGCTCGGCAGAGCGCTCCCGGGCATTGCCATCCTTCCTGCGCTACTACAACCGGCGCAGGCCCCACAGCTCACTTGGAGACCGGCCGCCGATCAGCCGTGTTCACAACGTCCGTGGGTAGGACACCTAGGCCTCGGCGGCCGCCGCCTGGGCCGCCTCCCATTCCGAATACAGATCTTCGATCGCCTGTTTGGCCTTGTCGTGGCGCTCGGTCGCGCGCTCCGCGCGTCCCGGGCTCGCCCAGGCCGCCGGGTCCGACAGCTCGTCCTCGATCTCGCGCAGCTCGGCCTCGGCGCGCTCGATCCGCTGCTCCAGCTTCGCCGCCTTGCGCGCCGCCTTCTGCGCCGGCTTGGTGGCGCTGTACCTACCGCCGCCGTTGCTCGCCGGTTTCGCGGCGGCGGCCGTGGCGGCGGCGCGTTCGTCCTCGCGGCGCTGGTACTCGGCCCAGCCGCTTTCGTGGCTCTCGAGCTCACCGTCGGCGCAGACCAGGGTGCGGCTGCCGACCGCCTCGAGCAGAGCGCGGTCGTGGGAGATCAGCAGCACCGCGCCCTCGAACTCGGTCAGCGCGTCCTCGAGCGCCTCGCGGCTCTCGATATCGAGATGGTTGGTCGGCTCATCGAGGATCAGGACGTTGGCGCCGGAGGAGACGAGGATCGCCAGCGAGAGGCGCCGCTGCTCGCCGCCCGAGATGTCGGAGAGCTGCTTTTCGACCTCGGTGCCGGAGAAGAGGAAGCCGCCGAGCAGGGCGCGCGCCTTCGGGCCGGTGAGGCCGGTCTGGCGCTGGGCGGCGTCGAGCACCGTCCCCTCCCCCGCCGCCGTGTCGGCGTGCTGGGAGAGGTAGCCGAGCTTGACGTTGTGGCCGCTGCGGACGCTGCCGGAGGCGGGCTCGCGCTCGCCGGCCAGGGTCTCGATCAAGCTCGTCTTGCCGCTGCCGTTGGCGCCGACGAGGACGACGTGTTCGCCGCGTTCGAGCTCGAGCTCGGCCTCGTCGAGCAGCACCCGTCCCGGGACCTCGATCCGGCCTTTGACAAGTTTGAGGACGATCCGCCCCGGTCGATCCGGCGGCTTGAACGAGAACCGCAGGCGGCGCGTGTCGCGGCGTTCGGCGACCGGCCCTTCCCGCTTGCGCTTCTCGATCTGCTTGACCCGCGACTGCGCCTGGCGGGCCTTGGTCGCCTTGTAGCGGAAGCGCTCGACGAACCGCTCCATCCGCTCGATCTCCGCCTCCTGGCGCTCGATCGCTTTGCCGAGCGCGATCTGGCGCGCCGCCTGTTCCTGGCGCCAGGCGTGCCAGGGACCGGCGAAGAAGCGCGCCCGCTGCGCCTCCAGCTCCAGCACCGAGGTGCCGACCGCCTCCAGGAACCAGCGGTCGTGGGCAACGAGGACGACGGCGGCGTCGAGGTCGACGAGGTAAGCCTCGAGCCACTCGAGCGAGGGGATGTCGAGGTGGTTGGTGGGCTCGTCCAGCAGCAGCAGGTCCGGCTTCGCCGCCAGCGCCCGGGCCAGCGAGGCGCGGGTCAGCTCACCGCCGGAGAAGGTCGCCAGCTCGCGCTCGAAGTGCTGCTCGGAGAAGCCGAGGCCGCGGAGGACGGCGAGGACGTCGTCGCGCCAGCGGTAGCCGCCGCCGGCTTCGAGCCGAGCCTGGGCTTTGGCGTAGGCGGCCATCGTCTCCTCACCGGTGTCGCCGCCGGCCATCAGCGCCTCCAGCCGCTCCAGCTCGGCCTCGGTCTCGAGCATGTCGGTGCGGCCGGAGAAGACGTACTCGCCGAGCGCCGTCCTCGACTCCCGCGGCGGGCGCTGGTCGTGAAGGGCGACCCGCGCCCCGCGCTGCAGGCTGAGCGTGCCGTCATCCGGTTTCAGCTCCCCGGCAAGCACCCGCAGCAGGGTCGACTTGCCGGCCCCGTTGCGGCCCGACAGCGTCATCCTCTCGCCCGGCTCGAGCTTGAAGGAGACGTCCTCGAACAGCAGCTTGCCGCCGACGTAGACGTCGAGTGAGATCGCGGTGGCGATTGCCATCCTGCGAGCGTAGCCTTCCCGGCGTGGGAGGCCCGTTGCGACACCTCGGCGAGCTGGCGAAGGCGCGGGCGACGCGGCGCTCGAGCGAGCGCGCCGACGGCCAGCTGCTGGCCGAGCTGCAGAGGCGGGCACCGGCACTGCCCGCCGGCCTCGAGCTGGAATGGCTCGGCGTCTCCGGCTACCGCCTCAGCTACGAGGGCCAGACCCTGTTCATCGACCCCTATCTCTCGCGGGTGCCGTTCCGCGACCTCTTCCTGCGCCGGCCGGCGCTGCCGGAGGCCGCCCCCCTGGGGCGCTTCGTCCACGCTCCCGGCGAGGTCGCCGGCGTGCTCGTCGGCCACACCCACTTCGATCACGCGGTCGACGCCCCGGCGATCGCCCGGCGCTTCGGCTGCAACGCCTACGGCTCGCACTCGCTGGTCAAGCTGATGGCGCTGCACGGCCTCGCGCCGCGGGCGGTCGAGGTCGAGCCCTATCGCGTCTACGAGCTGGGCCCGTTCGAGGTCAGCTTCACGCCGAGCGTGCACTCGAAGCTGCTGCTCGGCCTCGCCGTCCCTTACGACGGGGAACTGAGCTGCGAGCATCTCGACGCGCTCTCGCCGAGCGCCTACCGCTGCGGCCAGGTCTGGGGGATCACGATCGCGGTCGCCGGCGTCCGCCTCTACCACCAGGGCAGCGCCAACCTGATCGACGAGGCGGTCCGCGAGCGGGAGGTCGACTTCTTCCTCGCCGGCGTCGCCGGCCGCAGCTTCACCGACCGCTACTGGCAGCGGATCCTCACCCGGCTGCAGCCCCGCGCCGTGATCCCCACCCACTACGACAACTTCTTCAGGCCGCTGGGCGAGGAGATGGCGTTCGTCGCCAACGTCCAGCTTGCCCGCCTCCCCGAGGAGATCGCCGCCGTCAGCGGCGAGATCGAGGTCGCGGCGCTGCCGCGGGCCGACCTGACCTAACCGTGGTTGTCCCAGTACTTGGCGGCGATCTGCGCGATCGTCCCCATCGTCCGCCGCGTATCCACGCCCAGGAGCTTCTCGATCGCCTTCAGGTCGAGGTCGGACTCCAGCAGGCCGCCGCTCGGCAGCCAGAAAAGCTCCCGGCCCGCGATCGCCAGCCGGTCCTCGCCCGTGGCGAGCGCGAGAACCGCCTTGCGGGCTTTCGCGGTCGGCGGCTTGGTTAGCAGCGAGACCTGGAGTTTTCCCTTCGAGGCGCTGAGGGCCTTGGCCGGGAACGGCTCCTGCGCGGCGATCGCCGCCACCTCGGCAACGCTGCGGAGGAAGACGGGGACCTCGTAGCCGAGGCCGTCGGCGAGGCCGGCTTCGATCCTCTGGGTGAGCGCCGTCTCACCGGACCGTCCGCCCACCCCGAAGACGACGTTGCCGCTGGCCCTGAAGGTGGCGACGTCCTCGAACCCGAGCTGGTCGAACTCGGCCTTCAGCTCCGGGTTCTTCAACCGGCGGTTGCCGAGGTTCATGCCCCGCAGGAACGCGACGTATCTAGCCATCGCACAAGCCTAGAGGCGCGGGAAACAGGCTGATTTCTGAAGAGGACCGGCACTATCGGCCATTGAAACGCCGGCCCTCTCCAGTCAATTCGGGAGTCTCAACGACTCCCTACGAGAGCCGAGTATAGAGTTAAACTCAAGTAGTTTTCTAAAAGGACCACCTCCGTTTTCACGGACTACGCGGGTTGTTGCCGAGCTCACGCTCGAGATCCTCGGCCAGCGCCGCCAGCACCGGCAGCGGCACCCGCAGGCCGGCCGCGATCCGCCTCACGTTGCCCCAGGTCGGATTGACCCGGCCGGACTCGATGTGCGAGATCCAGGTTGGGTGGATTTCCGACTGCAGACCGAGTCGTTCCTGGCTCAAGCCGACGTCGGTCCGGAATTTCCGGATCGCCTTGGCGAGGCCGAGCTGCGGGTCGTCGGTCCGAGGCATCTATGGGAGGGAATGCGCCTCCCGCCCCCACGTCCATAGAGTTGAACTCAAGTGCCGGGAGCAAATCCGCGCGGCCCGTAATTTGGTACGCACGGTTTCGCCCTGCCACGCTTCGGGACCCATCTGAGGGGGCCGGTCTGTCGGCGTAGCGGACACGAACACATGTTCGCATCAGTCACTCACCAAATGCAAGAAATGCGCGAAACGACTCCGCCCCCGGAGCGGACCGGGTGGCGGGCAGAGCTCCAGCCAGGGCGACGGCTAGGTGGTCAAGCCGTGGAGGACGAGGCTCAACGCGATGACCGCGAGACTTGCGATCAGCCACAGCAGCGGCTCCGCCCGCAGGAGCACCTCCTGCCGGTTGAATCCCCCTTCGGCGATGAAGCGCGATTCGATGTAGGCCCGCTCCGGCATTCCACCCGCGATCCGACTGAGCGTCTCCTCGACGCTCAACGTTTGCCGGGCGTTGCGGCGGCGACCCGAGTACCAGGACGCGGCCACGAGGACGGCCAGCAAGAGGCCGGACCAAAGGCGAGCTGCCGAGAGATTGGAGACCACACCCAGGTAGATCACCGCCGCAGCCGACAAGAGACGACCGACGACGTCCAGCGCAACGCGGCTGCGCTGGGAGGAGGCGTGCTTCTGCAGAAGTACGGAGAGGATGGCCGTCCCGTACTCGTCGACAGCGCCCTCGCTCCCGTGGGCGCTTTCTCGGAATTCCTCGACAGGTTGCTCTTGGGCCATCATCCCTCCCGCAGACCTATGGCGACGTCGCTGAGCACGGCGTTGATCCAGCTCCTCCCGTCGGTGCGGTCAGGAGTATTGACCGAGATGCATTTGAGCACCCGCGGCGGCGTCGCGTGCGGTCCGCTCGCCCGCCATTCCGCCAGCTCCTCCAGGCAGCTCGATTCCTGCGCTTCGAACTCATCGTCCGTCACCTTGTCGGCCTTGTTCAGCGCCACGACCACGGTCCGCAGGCGGTTCCGCCTGCCGGCCATGCCGCGGGAGGTCTGCTCCGCCGCCCGCGAGAACTTGCGCAGCCAGACCGCCGTCGAGCGCAGGTCGTTCTCATCGTCGATCGGGGCCGTGGCGTCGAGCACGATGATCAGCGCGTGCGGACGTTCGCGCAGGGCCTCCTCCGCCACCCACTGCGGATCTGGCTGGCCCGGCATGTCCGTCGCCCGCTTGATCGACGTGAACAGAGCCCCTTCTTTCCCGAGTTTGAACTTGAAGTTCTTGGCCGGCCGGGGCCGCAGAGTGACATCCGAATTCTGCTCCGGGTCGAACACCCCGTAGTGCAGGTAGTCGGTAAAGGTGCTCTTGCCCGATCGGGGCGGCCCGACGATCACGACCTTCTTGCCCCGGAGGTAAATCCGGAGCTTGGCGAAGCCGGGGCGAGCTGCCTCGACCAGGATCCTTGCGCCCGTCCCCGCCGCGGCGATCTCAACTGACATTCCGTCTTCGTAGCCCTGATCCGATGTGTTGCCGGTCTTCACAGCCTCCCGCGAGCGCGAGCATAACCAGCCGCTGGCGAATCGGCAACGTACAGCGTGGTTTTCCAAGCGCCGGGCCTCGGGGCGCGTGGCGCCCGGCGGCAGCCGCCGGCCCCCGTGGGGGGCCGGCGTTGATGTGCGATGGAGGCGCCGAGATTCGAACTCGGATCCGCGGAGGCGGAGCGAGGGTCTCTACAGGTTTAGCCGGCGCTTGAGTCTCGGCTCCCGGGGTCCGCGCCGGCGGGCACTACGGAAGCCAGAGCCCTCTTTGGTGTCCCCTGGCCGACGGGGCGATCGGCCCGGGTGAGCCCGCTTTCTGAAGCCGGTGCCCCTCCCCGCGGGCGTGGGAGGACCGACTCTCACAGCGCTTAGTTTCTAGCTAAGCGGCGAGGGCGAACTCATGGTCCGCACGTATTGGTTTGTGCCGGGGTTTAACGAGGCCTCCGGCAACCTCGACCTGCAACCTTTCGCACCGGATCGACCACGTCGAAGCCTGTCGCCCCCAGTGCTTGCTGCGCTTCGAATTGTACGTTGTCGGGAATGATGGCTCCGTGAGAGAGATCGCATACGACGCGATCGTCCTCGGCGCCGGCCCGGCGGGCGAGGTCTGCGCCGGCCGGCTGGCGGACGGCGGGATGAAGGTGGCGATCGTCGAGCGCGAGCTGGTCGGCGGCGAATGCTCCTACTACGCCTGCATGCCCTCGAAGGCGCTGCTGCGGCCGGCCGGCGTGCTGGCCGAGGCGCGGCGTATCCCCGGCGTCCCCGCGGATCGGGACGGGAAGCTGGATTCGGCCGCGGTGCTCGCCCGCCGTGACGAGGTGATCCACGACCGCGACGACTCGGTCCAGCTTCCCTGGCTCGACGAGCGGGGCATCGACCTCCACCGGGCCGCGGGCCGGTTCGACGGCGAGCGCCGAGTCACCGTCGGCGACGCCGTCCTGCTCGCCTCGCGGGCGGTCGTCGTCGCCACCGGCTCCGGCGCGGCGATGCCGCCGATCGACGGTCTCGACGGCGTCCGGACCTGGAACAACCGCGACGCGACGACCGCGGAGCGAGTTCCGGCCAGCATGGTCGTGCTCGGCGGCGGACCGGTCGGCTGCGAGCTCTCGCAGGCTTGGTCGAGCCTCGGGACCAGAGTGACGCTGGTCGAGGGCGGGCCCCACCTGCTCGGCCGCGACGAGCCGTTTGCCGGCGATGAAGTGGCGGCGGCGCTGCGCGGGCGCTTCGGGGTCGACGTCCGCACGAGCTCGCTGGCCAGGCGGGTCAGCGGCGGCGACGGCGAGATCGTCGTCGAGCTCGAAGACGGCGGCACGGTCGCGGCGGAGCAGCTCCTCGTCGCGGTCGGCCGCGTCCCCCACACCGCGGAGCTCGCACTCGGCGCGGCGGATGTCGAGACGGGGGAGCACGGCTTCCTCGAGGTCGACGACCGGATGCGGGTCGGCGGCCGCGAGTGGCTCTATGCGATCGGCGACGTCAACGGGCGAGCACTGCTCACCCACGTCGGCAAGTACCAGGCCTGGATCGCGACCGAGAACCTGCTCGGCCGCCCGGTCGAGGCGGTCGCCGAAGCAATCGGCTCGCCGCGGGTCACCTTCACCGACCCCCAGGTCGCGGCAGTAGGCAAGACGCTCGCCGAGGCGCGCGACGCTGGTCTCGACGCACGGGCGGTGGACGTCCCGACCGACGGCACCGCCGGCGCCAGCTTCGAGGGCAAGGGGACCGGCGGCGCCTCGCGGCTGGTCGTCGACGAGGCGCGGGGCACGATCGTCGGCGCCACCTTCACCGGCTTCGAGACCGCCGACTTCCTGCAGGCGGCGACCTTCGCGGTCGTCGCCGAGGTGCCGCTGGCGCGCCTGCGCCACGCGATCGCCGCCTTTCCGAGCCGCAGCGAGGTCTGGCTGAAGCTGCTCGAGAAGTGGGAAGGCTGACGCCCGGCGTCAGACCGTCGATCGAGCTTTCAGATCCTCGAGCACGTCCTGCGGGAAGCCGGCGACCTGGTCGAGGTCGTCGACCGTCTGGAAGCCGCCGAGCCGCTCACGGTGAGCAAGGAGACGAGTCGCCTGCGTAACCGAGAGGTTCTGCTCGCGGAGCTGCTCGAAGGTGACCGAGTTGAGGTTGACCTGCCCCGCCGCCTGGGCCGCGGGTTGCGCCGCGGGCGCGGGAGGAGGCGTCGGCTGCTGAGCGGCCGGCGGCGGCTCCGGCGGCGGCGCGGGCGCCGGCATCGGGGTTGGCGCAGGCGGCTCTGGCGCCGGGGGATCGGGCACAGGCGCAGGCGGCTCGGGGATCGGCGGCGGTGGCGGCGGGCCCGGCTGTGGCGGCGCAGGCGGCGGCGTCGGCTGCGATGGAGGCAGGGGCGTTGGATCCGGGACCGGCGCGGGCGGCGGCCCTGGATCGGGGACGGGAGCCGGCGGCGGGCCCGGTGAGGTCGGCGTCGGCGCGGTCTCGACAGGAGCGGGCTGCGGCACCGCCTCGAAGCTGGTGGTATCGCCACCGACGGAGCGGACGACCGCCTGCTCGGCCTCTTCGGCGCGACGCTCGGCCTCGCGGGCGCGTTCCTCGGCCTCGGCGACGCTGCGCTGCATCTCCTCGAGCCGCTGCTGTCGCGCGGCACTTTCTTCGGCCCGCAGGCTCTCGATCCGTTTCGCCTCTGCGGCCCGGGCTTCGGCGGCTTTGGTCCGCTCTTCGATCTGCTGGAGCCGCTCCTCCGCTTCGGCGATCGAGCGATCCTGGGCGGCGCCTTCCTCGCGGATCCTCTGCTCCGCGGTTTTCAGGTCCAGCGGCGGCGCCGGTGCAGGGGGCTGCTGCTGCAGAGTCTCGGCCCGCTCGATCCGGCGGTCGGCCTCCGCCCGGATCCGCTGCTCCTCGAAGCGAATCTCCTCGACCCTGTCGCGGACCCGTTGCTCAGCCGCACCTGGGTCGTACTCGCTCGGCGCCGGGGTCACCGCCGGTCCGGCCGGCGGCGGTGGAACCGTCGGCGGTTGCTCCGTGGCGGGAGCTGGCGGCGCCGGAATCGCGGGAGCCGGCGCCGGCTGTGCCTGCACGACCGGTTTTCCGGCCTGAGCCTGCTCAACCGCGCGCTCGCTTGCGGCCCGGGCCGCTGCCAGGCGCTGCTCGGCCGCCGCCGCTTCCTGCTTCTGCTTGCCGCCGCCGTACTTGATCCCGAAGAAGCTCTTCTGCTTGACCTCGGGCGCCGCCAAGGTGCCCGGCATCCCACCCGGGCTCTCCGATGCCGCGGCACCGACGGCAGCGCCAGCCGCCGCGGCGGCGGCCGCAGCTGCGGCAGTCGTCTCCGGCGCCGAGGGATCGGGGGTCGCGGGTGCGGGCGGCGGAGGAGGCGGCGCCTGCTTGCCGCTGCGCTGGGCGCGTTTGGCGGCGCGCTCGTACTTGCGGCGCTTCGCCTCCTCGCGGCGCTGGTTGCGGGTCTCTTCGCGTTTCTGACGCTGAGCGTCGCGTTCGCGTTTGCGCTGCTCCCGAGCCGACTCCGCCTTCTTCGACGGCGCCGGGGCGGCGGCGGGCGGCGGCGGGCTCGCCCCGGGCGGCGGCTGACTGACACCCGCCGCGGGCGCGCTCGGAGCTGCCGGCGGCGCTGGCGGGGCCTGCGAGCCCGGTGCCGGAACCGCATGCGTCTCGGTGGTCGCCGCTGCGGCTCCGGCGGCTGCCGCGGCCGGCGGCGCACCCGCTGGCGCGGGACTCTCGGCCGGCGGCGCACCCGCTGGCGCGGGACTCTCGGCCGACGGCGCAGGGGCCTGGGCCGCCGACTCCGCCGTCTCCTTCTCCTTGGCCCGGCGCCGCGTGATGCTGACGACGAGCAGAAGCAGCAGGATCGCGAGCACGAGGGCGACCACGAAATAGCCCGTGTTGTCGCTGATGTAACTGGAGATCGACTGGCCGAAAACCAAGACTTGGGCGCGCATTGACTGCATCCTTGCACGAGCAACGGTTGCAGGCGTGCAGGATCTTTTGCGCTGGACCTACGTTCGTGCGAGTTTCTGGACGGTTACCGCATCCGCCCCTTGAACTCGCGTTCGACCTCGCGGCGGACGTCGCGGTCGGCGATCTCGCGGCGGCGATCGCGGCCCTCCTTGCCGCGGGCAAGCGCCAGCTCGACCTTGGCCCGGGGCCCTTTGAAGTAGATCCGGGTCGGCACCAGGGTCAGTCCTTTTTGGGCGGTTTTGCCGACCAGGCGCTCGATCTCGCTCCGGTGCAGGAGCAGCTTGCGCGGCCGCTCCGGTTCGTGGGCGTCGCTGGTCGCGTACTCGTAGGGCGGGATGTGGAGCTTGCGCAGCCAGACCTCGCCCTTGTCGACCACCGCGTAGGCGTCGGTCATCTGCGCCTTGCCGCTGCGCAGCGCCTTCACCTCGGAGCCGAGCAGGACGATCCCCGCCTCGAATTTCTCGACCAGCTCGAATTTGTGCCGGGCGCGCCGGTTGGTGACGACGTCACCGGAGGCCGGCGTTCGCTGTTTCTTCTGCTTCTTAGCCATCGACGAGCTCGAGATCGGAGCGGCCACGGTCGCTATCGACGCCCGTGACCCGGATCCGCACCGGGTCACCGAGCCGCAGCGTCCGCGCCCCGGCGCCGTGCCCGGTCAACGCTACCTCGGCGCGGTCGAGCTCGTAGCGCTCGCCGGGCAGGCGCCGCGCCGGCAGCATCCCCTCGTAGACGTCGCCGAGCTCGCCGCCGAAGGAGACGAAGGCACCGGCGCGGATTACCCCGGAGACCTCGCCCTCGAAGATCGCGTCGAGGCCGCGCTCGCCGAGCTCGCGTTCGAGCAGGAAGGCGGCGCAGACGTCGTCGGCGTCGCGCTCGATCGTCGCCGACTCGCGCTCGCTCGCCGAGCTGTCGGCGGCGGCGGCACGTACCTCGCGCAGGCGCGGCGCCTCCTCCCCCTCCCCCAGCGCCGCCAGCAGCGCCCGGTGCACGACGAGGTCGGGGTAGCGCCGGATCGGCGAGGTGAAATGGGTGTAGGCGTCGCTGCCGAGGCCGGCGTGGCCGCTGTTGCGCTCGCTGTAGGAGGCTTGTTTGAGCGAGCGCAGGACGAGCGCCGTGTAGGCGTCCACGCCGTGGCCGCGACGCTCCGCCTCGCGCCGCGCCAGCCGGCTCGCCTCGGCCGCGATCTCGCCGGCGCTGCGCGGCGAGAGGCCGCGCCCGAGCGGCGGCGTCGGCACGTCGAGCGCCGCCAGCTGCTCCAGCAGGTGCTCGATCCGCGGCGGATCGGGCTGGGGATGGACGCGGTAGATCGCCGGCACCCGGCGGTTGGCGAGCAGCTGCGCCACCTGCTCGTTGGTGAGGATCATCAGCCGCTCGATCAACCGGTGGGACTCGGTCTGAGGAACGCGGTGGGCAGCGACGACGTTGCCGCTGGCGTCGAAGCGGAACTCGGGCTCGGCGGAGTCGACGTCGAGGCTGGCGGCGCTGCGGCGCTCGCCGAGCGCGGCGGCGACGTCGCGAGCAGCCCGCAGCGGTTCGGCAACGGCGGGGGGCGGCGCCACCCGGCCGGAGAAGATCGCGTCGAGCTGGTCGTAGTCGAGCCGCGCGTCGGAGCGGATCCGGCTGCGGTAGAAGCGCGTCCGCCGCGGCTTCGCGCCGGGGCCGAGCTCGATCTCGGCGGTCACCGCCAGCCGCTCGACCTCCGGCGCCAGGCTGCAGGCGTCGCTGGAGAGCGCGTGCGGCAGCATCGGCTCGACCGCGCCGGGGACGTAGGTGCTGTTGCCGCGCCGGCTCGCCTCGAGGTCGAGTGGCGACCCCGGGCGGACGTGGGCGGCGACGTCGGCGATGTGGATCCAGACGCGGGCGCCGTCGCCCTCGCGCTGGGCGGAGACGGCGTCGTCGAAGTCGCGGGCGGTGGCGGGGTCGACGGTGAAGGTGGCGAGGGCGGTGAGGTCGCGGCGGGCGGGCGAGTGGCGCTCGGCGGCCTCGGCGGCGCGCGCCGCCTCCGACTCGAGCGCGGCCTTGAAGCCGCGGTAGCCGAGGCGCTCGCGCAGCAGCTCTTCGACCGCGTCGCGCGCCACCTCCGGCCGCCGCCGGCGGCGCCGGCCACGCCCGCCGCCCTTCAGAGCGTCACCCGACCTTGCCGGCGAGGACTTCCAGCGCCCGCTGCCTGCCCTCGTCGACCGTCGTGTGCGGATTGTCGCGGACCTGCACTTCGGGGTGGATGCCTTTGGTGCGGGCGAGGTTTTCGCCGTCGGGGGTGAAGTATTCGCCGACCGTCAGCTTCAGGGCGCCGCCGTTGGCGAGGTCCTTCTCCTCTTGGAAGACGCCCTTGCCGTAGGAGCGGGTGCCGACCACCGTCGCTTCGCCGTCGTCGGCCAGCGCCGCGGTCAGGATCTCGGCGGCGGAAGCGGTGTTGCGGTCGATGAGGACGACCATCGGCAGCTTTGAGAGCTGTTCCCCGGAGGTCTTGTGGACGCTGTCGCCCTGGGTCCGCGATTTGGTCGAGACGACGACTTCGTCGGGCGGCAGGAAGACGCTGGCGCTCTCCACCGCTTCGTCGAGCAGGCCGCCGGGGTTGCCGCGCAGGTCGAGGACGATCCCTTCCGCCCCTTCTTTTTCGACCTTGGCGACGGCGGCGGCGAGCTGCGCGTGGACGCCTTCGCTGAAGCTCAGCATCCGCACGTAGCCGAGCTCGTGGCCATCGACTTTCTTGACCTGATGGCTGACGTTGGGCAGCTCTACCTGGGCCCTGGTCAGGGTCAGGTCACGCGCCTTTCCGCGCTTGGGATCGAGCACCCGGACGGTGACCTCGGTCCCTTCCGGGCCCTTGATCCGGGCCGTCGCCGCGCCGCTGTCGAGGCCGGCGATCGACTTGCCGTCGACGGCGACGATCACTTCGCCGGTCTTGATCCCACCCTTGTCGGCCGGCGAGCGGGCGAACACCTGCGCCACCTGCAGGCCCTTCTTGACCGGCACGACGGAGAGGCCGATGCCGGAGAAGTGGCCTTCGATCTGTTCGTTGAAGCTGGCCAGCGCTTGCGGCGAGAAGTAGTCGGAGAAACGGTCGTGGTGGCGACGGCGCAGCTCCCGGACCATCCCCTGCAGCGAGGAGTTCTCGAGCTCGGTGCTGCCGACCGGCCGGAAGTAGTTGTCCTTGATCACTTCCGCCGCTTCGCCGGTCAGCCCCGAGGTTTCCGAGACCAGGTGCTCGCGGACGAAGTCCGGCAGCTTCGCCGGGTGCCCGCCGAGCCAGATCCCGACCCCGAGCGCGAAGACCAGCGCCGCCGCGAAGGCCACCGCCCCTCGTGCTCTCACGCCGGCCTCAGACCTTGAGGAAGCGGCGCAGCGTCAGGCCGGAGCCCAGCGTCGAGACGATCACCGCGGCGGCGAACAAGACCACCATCAGCTCCGGGAAGTTGACCGAGGCGTCGTTCTGGGCTTCGAGGAAGTGGAAGGTTTCGCTGAGGGGGTCGACGATCGTGATCTTCCCGAGCCACAGGATCAGTATTGCGGCCAGGCCGCCGGCGAAGCCGACCACCACCCCCTCGAGCATGAAAGGCCAGCGGATGAACCAGCGGGTCGCGCCGACCAGCCGCATCACCTCGACCTCGCGGCGCCGGGTGTAGATCGAGAGCCTGATCGTGTTCCCGATCAGCATCAGCGAGGCGATGATCAGCAGCGCCGTGATCACGGTGAGGACGATCTTCAACGCGCTCGTCACCTGCTCGATCTTCTGCGCCGAGTGCTGGCGATCGAATTCGTTGGCGATGATCGGGTTGAACGGTTCCCCCTTGGGCCCGTTCGGATAGACGGCTTCGCGGATGCCGGGCAGGTTGCCGGCGTCGTCGGCGAAGACTTCGAAGCTGTTCGGCAGCGGGTTCGTCTTCAGCTCGCTGACGATCGATTTGTCCTTCAGTTCGCCGCTCAACGTCTTCAGCGCCTGGGCTTTGGTCACGTAGACGACCTTGGCGACGTGCGGGATGCCGCGGAGTTCGTTCCCCAGGGCGGCGGTTTCCGCCTGGGTCGCGTCGCCGAAGAGCGCGTACTGGACGTTGAGCTGGCCGCGGACTTCGTCGCTCTTCGCCTGCGCGGTCTGGAAGATCGGGATCAGGACGCCGAGCAGGATCACGGTCACCGCCGTGGTCACGATCGCGGCGAGGCTCGGCGCGGCGTTGCGGCGCATCGCCCGCGCGGCCTCCTGGATGAAGAAGATCAGCCGGCCCATCGGGATCAGACGAGGTGCTCGTGGTCGTGGCCGTTGGTGCGGGCCTCACCCTCGGACCCGATGCCCATCCCGGCCTGCATCCGCAGGCCGAATTCGCCGGTCGACTCCTCGGTGTAGCCGCCGGAGACCTCGTCGCGGACGACGCGGCCCTCGTAGAGCTCGACCACGCGGCGGCGCATGTTGTCGACCATCTCGCGGTCGTGGGTGACGACGACGACGGTCGTACCGGTCTTGTTGATCCGGTAGAGCAGCTGCATGATCCCGATCGAGGTGACCGGGTCGAGGTTGCCGCTCGGCTCGTCGGCCAGCAGCAGCGGCGGGTGGTTGACGAAGGCGCGGGCGACGGAGACGCGCTGCTGCTCGCCGCCGGAAAGCTGGTCGGGGTAGCTGTTGAGCTTGGTCGAGAGACCGACCAGGCGCAGCGTCGCCGGGACCTGCTCACGAATTTCGGCGCGGCTGGCGCCGATCACCTGCAGCGCGTAGGCAACGTTGTCGTAGACGGTGCGGTTGGGGAGCAGCTTGAAGTCCTGGAAGACGGTGCCGATGTTGCGCCGCAGCTGCGGGATCTTCTTCTCCGAGAGAGCGCCGATGTCGCGGCCGGCGATCTTGACCTGGCCTTCGGTGGCGTCGAGCTCGCGGATCAGCATCTTGATCAGCGTCGACTTGCCGCACCCGGTCGGGCCGACGAGGAAGACGAACTCGCCGCGGCCGATCGCCAGCGAGACCCGGTCGAGGGCCATGTGGCCGCCGGGGTAGACCTTGGTGACGTCGTTCAGCTCGATGATCGGCGCGCGCCGGGCACGCGGGCGCCGGGGCTCGTCGTCGCGCTGCTGTCTCTTCTTCGCTCGGGCCATGCGTGGGGTGGCTTCTCCGACTACAGGGTGACTCCTGCGCGCTCTCGACCGCGCAAGAACGCGCCCACCAAGGTAAGCAAAAGCTTAGCGAATTGTTAGCGAACGCTTGCATATGGGTTCGAGGCGAACGAGGCGAGCTGCCGCGCGTAGACCCGAGCCCGGCCCGGCCGGTCGACGCAGATCCGCGTCACCGGCAGGTCGGTGACGCGGCCGAGGCGCGCCGGCAGCCCGATCCGCAGCCAGGTCGAGATCCCGCGCGGCAGCGTCGCGACGACGATCTCGTCGAAGCGGCGGGCGTGAAGGACGTCGCCGACCGCGGCGAACGGGTCGGGGTCGCCGACGATCGTCTCCTCGAGGTCGAGGCCGGCCTCCCGCATCCCCCTCGCCGCCCGCTCGGCTCGGCCGGCGGCCGCCGGCCAGCCCGAATGCATGTCCGTCGCCCATGCGAACCCGGTCGGCACGGCGGGAACGAGCAGCGTGAACGCGGTCGGGACGCCGGCTCGGTGCATGCGGAGCCCCTCGGTTAGACCGGGATAGTCGGCGGAACGGCCTGCGACGACGAGCGTGCTGTGCGTAGAAGACATCTGAAGCTCCTCTCTCTGGTGGACGTGAGAGAAGCCTCCACCCCACCGCTAACCGCCCCCTAAGCCAAACCTGAGAGCTTCCTAAGAGTCCTGCCCAAATCGATGCGGCAATTGGGCGTCCTATACACGGCAAACTGCCGCATCGATTTCGGGCGACTCAGCGAGAGCCGGAAGCTTCCAGTCCCGCGGCCGGCCCCGCCCCGCCAACCCTGAATTCGGGACCAGGATTTCGGATCGAGGGTCGGTTGTCCGTCGTACGAGCGGCGTCCTGATTTCTGCACTGGAGCACTCGAAACGGGCGCTGAGAGGGTCAGCCGATCGCGACCATACGCTCGATCGGCACCCGCGCCCGCTCGGCGATCACCGGCGAGACGCTGATCTCACCGGTCAAGTCGAGCAGGCAGTCGCGCAGCTTCGGCAGGGTGATCATCTTCATGTACCTGCAGAAGGCCATCCGGTTGGCCTCGACCAGGTTGGCCCGGGGGGCCGCCTGTTGGAGCGGATAGAGCATCCCGTTCTCGGTGGCGACGATGAAGCTGCCGTCGGGGTTCGCTTCGACGTGCTGCAGCATCCCCGAGGTCGAGAGCATGTGAACGCCCTCGGGGTCGATGTCGCCGGAGGCGACGTACTCCATCGCCTGGGTCGAGCAGCCGCACTCGGGGTGGATCAGGAACTCGGCCTCGGGGTTTTCCGCCCGGGTGCGGTCGATGTCGTCGGGGCGGATGCCGGCGTGGACGTGGCACTCGCCATCCCAGATGTGGAAGCGAGCCCGGCGTTGGGGGTCGCCGGCGAGGCCGGTCTCGCGCTCGACGAAGGCGCCGAGCCACATGTCGGGACCGAAGAGGATCTCGGTCTCGGGGCCGTGCTCGGCCCAGATGTGCTCGACGACGGCGACCGCATTGGAGGAGGTGCAGCAGTAGTCGGTCTCCGCCTTCACCTCGGCCGAGGTGTTGACGTACATGACGACGAGGGCGCCGGGGTGCTCGGCCTTCCAGTCCCGCAGCTGGTCGGCGTCGATCGAGTCGGCGAGCGAGCAGCCGGCGTCGAGGTCGGGGATCAGGACCGTCTTCTCCGGCGAGAGGATCGAGGCGGTCTCGGCCATGAAGTGGACCCCGCAGAAGGCGATCACGTCGGCGTCGGTGGCGGCCGCCTGGCGCGAGAGGCCGAGCGAGTCGCCGAGGTGATCGGCGACGTCCTGGACCTCGGGAAGCTGGTAGTTGTGGGCGAGGATGACGGCGTTGCGCTGCGCCGCCAGCGCCCGGATCTCGTCGCTGAGCGCAGCGATCTCGTCCGGCGCGAGCGCCGCGGGCATCGTGGGTTGGATCGTCGGGAGCTCTTGCATGAGCCCTTCCTTTCCTGATGTTCGCCGGCAGACCTGCTGGTCGAATCCGGTCGAATGAACGTGGGACAAGTCTAGCCTGTGGCAGATGCCGGAGTTACCGGAGGTCGAGATCGTCACCCGCAGGCTGGACGCGCAGCTCTCCGGGGCCGTGGTCGAGTCGGTGCTGGCGCCGGGGATGAACGTGATGAAGACCTTCGACCCGCCGCTCGACGCCCTCGTCGGAAGCGAGCTGACCAAGGTGCGGCGGGTCGGCAAGATGCCCGTCGTCGAGTTCGGCGACCTCGCCCTGCTGATCCACCTGATGTCGGCGGGCCGGCTGCGCGCCTTCGACAAGCGCGCCTCGCTCAAAGACCGCGCCTCGCGGGTCCTGGTCCGGCTCGAGGACGGCCGCGAGCTGCGCCTGCGCGAGTTCGGGACCAAGCAGCGCGCCTGGGCGAAGCTGCTGCAGGTCGAGGCCGTGGCCGAAGACGAGATGGTCGCCTCGCTCGGACCCGAAGCCTGGCCGCCGCCGCCACTGGATGAGTTCGCCGCCGCGATCGACAAGCCGCGCCACCTGCACCCGCTGCTGCGCCACCAGAAAGACATCGCCGGGATCGGCCGCTCCTGGGTCGACGAGATCCTCTGGGAAGCGCGCCTCTCGCCGTTCAGGAAAGGCTCGGAGCTCGAGCCGGAGGAGGTCGAGCGCCTGCACGCGGCGCTGCACGTGCTCGGCGACGCGATCGACCATTACGAGGAGACGATCGGCAACGAGCTGCCGGACAAAGTGCCGATGCCGCTCCAGGTCCACAAGCACGAGGGCGAGCCCTGCCCGCGCTGCGGGACGACGATCGAGGCCGTCTTCTTCTCCGAACACCAGATGAACTACTGCCCGAAGGAGCAGACCGGCGGCAAGGTGCTGAAGGACCGCCGCCTCTCCAGGCTCCTCAAGTAAGGCCGCCCGAGCTCGCGCTCGCAACATTGACCACACCAGGACGGGGTCAATATTGCGAGCGTGGATCAACCGGACCAGCCCGCACACCTAGTTGCCCTGGCTGGTGTGCGGGCTGGTCCGGGCTATGCCGCTTCGAGCAGGAGGCTGAAGTCGAGGCTGGGTGCCGAGTGGGTGAGGGCGCCGATCGAGATGAAGTCGACGCCGGTCTCGGCGACTTCGCGAACGTTTTCGAGAGTGATGCCGCCGGAGGCCTCGAGCGAGAGGCCGTCGGCGCCGCCGTGGTGCTCGTCGCGCAGCGCCACCACCGCCCGCATCGCGTCAGGGCTCATGTTGTCGAGCAGCAGCCGGTCGGCGCCGGTGCCGAGGGCGTAGGCCGCCTCTTCGACGTCGCGGACCTCGACCTCGACGGCAAGCTCGGGGTGCGCCGTGCGCGCCCCGTGGACGGCCTTGGCGAGGCTGCCGGCGAGGGCGATGTGGTTCTCCTTGATCAGGATCGCGTCAAAGAGGCCCATGCGGTGGTTGAGCCCGCCGCCGGCCGCCACGGCGGCCTTCTCCAGCGCCCGCAGTCCCGGCGTCGTCTTGCGCGTATCGAGGATCGTCGTGCCCGTCCCCTTGACCTGCTCGGCGAAGCAGGCGGTGAGGGTGGCGACACCCGAGAGGTGACCGAGGAAGTTGAGCGCGACCCGCTCCGCGCCGAGCAGCGAACGAGCGCTGCCGCTCGCCAACAGCACCTCCGCCGGCACCTCCTCACGCCACTGTCCCTCGACGACCAGGTTGTCGACGTGCTCGACCCCGCACTGCTGCATCGTCTCGCCGACGGCGGCGAGGCCGAAGGCGACACCGGGCTCTTTCTGGACGATCCGCGCCCGCGCCCGTGCCTCCTCGGGCACGGTCGACTGCGAGGTGAGGTCGCCGTCGCCGACGTCCTCCGCCAGGGCCCGTGCGACGAGCTCGTGGAGAGGCGCTTCGAGATCGGGCATCGGTGCAGCGTAGGTCATCTGATCTGTCCCACCGATCTCACGTTCCCCCACATCGGCACGTTTAAATCAAGGCGTGAGCAAATTGCCGCCCTTCCAACTTCTGATCGATGAGCACGGCAACGAGGTGATGGCGGTCCTGCGGGGGGCGGTCGGGCGCGACGGCGCCGACGACTGCTTCCAGGACACCTTCCTGTCCGCGCTGCGCGCCTACCCGAAGCTGCGCGATGCCGGAAATCTCCGCGGCTGGCTGCTGACGATCGCCCATCGCAAGGCGATCGACCACCACCGTGCCCGCGGCAGGGCGCCGTTGCCGGTGGCCGAAGTGACCGAGACCGCGGTCGAGGACCCGGATCCCGACGACGGCGTCTGGGCCCTGGTCGGGACGCTGCCGCCGAAGCAGCGGGCGGCGGTGACGCTGCGCTACGCGAGCGACCTCCCCCACGCCGAGATCGCCGCCGCCCTCGGCTGCAGCCCGGAGGCCGCCCGGCGCAGCCTGCACGAGGGCCTGAAGAGACTGAGAAAGGAGTTGAGATGACCAAGCTTCCAATGCGACGACTGGCGGAACGGGCCGCCGAAGAGGACCTGCTCGACGTCGCCTACACGACCACCGACTCACCGTTCGGACGCCTGCTGCTGGCGGCGACGCCGAAGGGATTGGTCCGGGTCGGGCTGCCGAACCAGGATGCCGACGAGCTGCTGGTCGACCTCGCGACCCGGGTCTCCCCGCGGGTGCTGGAGGCGCCGGCGCAGCTCGACGACGCAAGGCGCGAGCTCGACCTCTACTTCGACGGCAAGCTCGACCGCTTCGACCTGCCGCTCGACTGGCGGCTCAGCGACGGCTTCCAGCTGCGCGTCCAGAAAGCGATCAGGCGCATCCCCTACGGCCAGACCCGCAACTACACCGAAATGGCGACGAAGGCCGGCAACGATCGCGCCGTGCGGGCCGCCGGCACTGCCTGCGGCCGCAACCCGATCCCCGTCGTCGTCCCCTGTCACCGGGTCCTGCGCAGCGGCGGCGGCCTCGGCGGCTACGGCGGCGGCCTGCCGATGAAGCGCGGCCTGCTCGAGCTCGAGGGCGTTTTGGACAAGTGACCCCGTGGACGGATGGCCCGCATATCTAAAGGTTCTGCGCCCAGGATCCGATCACCGGGTCGGTGCGACGCAAACCCGCTGACATCGAGCCGCAGGGCACGCAGGACGCACATCTGGCGAGGGTCGCCTGGTGGGGCTCGTTCGTCCTCACGATCGTCCTCATCCTCGGCCTCGGCTTCGTCCGCTCGGCCCAGGCGGCGCCTGCGCCGCTGCCGAGCCTGCACGTCCCCGGCGTGATCGAAATCGACGACGAAGAAGAAGCCGACGACGAAGGCGAAGCCGGAGAAGAAGAATCCGAAGAATGCGAAGTCGCTGAAGAAGAAGCAGAAGAAGGCGAAGAAGCCGAATGCGAAGCTGAAGAAGACGAATCCGAACCGCCCGCCGCCTGCTTGCTCAACAGCGCCGACGCCGCCGTCTCCGCCGACCTCGTCCACAGCAAGCTGCGCCTCTCGGTCCGCTACACCGCGGACAAGCCGGTAACCGTCGGCGTCGACTACTTCCTTCGCGGCAACAAAGGGCCGCTCAACCTCGAAGGTGACCAGCAGCACTTCAGCCGCAGCGGCGTCTTCCGCTCGATCCAGACGCTGACCGACGCCCAGGCGAAAAGGGTCGCCGCCGCGAAGACCTTCACGGTCACGATCGACCCGGTCAACGCGCCGCGCTCCTGCGGCCAGTTCCTCGACCAGCACCTCGAGGTCCGCAAAGCGGTCCCGGGCGGGGCGATGTGGACCGACGACGACTCGACCTTCCGCCCCGCGCGTCACGCGCGGCACCACTGAGTGCGCCCTTCCAGTAGCTAGGGCAGCGCCTCCGCCAGCCAGCCGGCGGCGTCGGCAAGGTGCGCCGGGTCGATCTGGTGACCGAGCTCGGACTCGCGGTAGGCGAGCGGCAGCCCGGCGGCAGCGACGAGGTCGCGGGCGCGATGGGCGAACTCGACCGAGATCACCGGGTCGCGGTTCCCGTGCGAGATGAAGACGCGCGTCCCGGTCCGGTCCGCGAACGAAGGCTGCCAGTCGTCAACGGTCGGGATGAAACCGCTGAAGGCGAGGATGCCGGCGACCGCCGGTCGCTCGTCGTCCAGCCCCATCGCGTAGCTCATCACCGCCCCCATCGAGAAGCCGCCGAGCACGGTCCGCTCCGGCCCGATCCCGGTCTCCGCCCAGAGCCGGTCGTGCAGCGCCGCGAGAGCGGCACGGGCGGCGTCGAAGGTCTCGGGGTCCGGGTAGCCGACCCGCGGCACCAAGTACCAGTGGTAGCCCGGCGAGCCCGGCAGTACGAGCGGCGCCCGCGGCGTCACCACCCGCAGGCGCTGAGCGGGATCGAGGTAGTCGGCGAGCCGCAGCAGGTCGGTCTCGTCGGTGCCGCGGCCGTGGTGGAGAACCAGCAGCCCCTCCGGCTCAGCCGCCGCCGCCCGCTCGAGGTGGATCAGCTCGGTCACTAGTTGGCCGACGCGGCGGCGGTCTTCTCGAGGTAGTCGCGGACGAACTCGTCGATGTCGCCGTCGAGCACCCGCTGCACGTCGCCGACCTCGTGCTCGGTGCGGTGGTCCTTGACCATCGTGTACGGGTGCATCACGTAACTGCGGATCTGCGAGCCCCAGGCGACGTCTTTGACCTCGCCGCGCTGCCTGGCCAGCTCTTCGGCCCGTTTGCGCTCCTCCAGCTCGATCAGCTTCGAGCGCAGCAGCTGCATCGCCACCGCCTTGTTCTGGGTCTGCGAGCGCTCGTTCTGGCACTGGACGACGACCCCGGTCGGGATGTGGGTGATCCGCACCGCCGAGTCGGTCTTGTTGACGTGCTGGCCGCCGGCGCCGGAAGCCCGGTAGGTGTCGATTCGCAGATCGGCGTCGTCGATCTCGACCTCGACCGCGTCGTCGACGACCGGCCCGACGTCGACCTGGGCGAAGCTGGTGTGGCGGCGGGCGGAGGAGTCGAAGGGCGAGATCCGGACCAGGCGGTGGACGCCGCGCTCGGCGGCGAAGAGGCCGTAGGCGTTTTCGCCGCGGGCGATGAAGGTCGCCGACTTGAGGCCCGCCTCCTCCCCCGGCGAGGCCTCCAGCATCTCGACCTCGAAGCCGCGCCGTTCGGCCCAGCGCAGGTACATCCGCAGCAGGATCTCCGCCCAGTCCTGGGAGTCGGTGCCGCCGGCGCCGGCGTGGACGGTGACGACGGCGTCGCCGGCGTCGTAGCTGCCGCTGAACAGCCGCGCCTCCTCGAGCTCGGCGAGCCGGCTCTCGACCGCGCTCAGCTGGGTACCGAGCTCCGCCGCCAGCTCCTCGTCCTCAGCCGCCATCTCGGCGAGGTCGCCGAGATCGTCGATGTCGGCCTCGAGCTGGCGGAACATCTCGAGTCGGCGCTGGGCGCGGGCGTGGGCCGCCGACGTCCTGGCCGCGACCTCCTGGTCGTCCCAGAAGCCCGGCTTGCCCATCTCCCCCTCGAGGCGCGCGGCCTCGGCCTCCAGCGCGGCCGGGTCAAAGATAGTCCGCGAGCAGGGACAGCTGCTCGCGGACGGCGGCGAGGCGCGGCGCTACGGACTCGGTCGGCGCGTCAGCCATGCGGAGAAGACTATTGCCCGCCGGCGGCGGGCGCGCGGGCAGCGATGATCCAGGTCGAGGCCGGCGCGACGACTCCCTCCGGAGTCTCGAACCCGGCCAGCGCCTCGCGCAGCTCGGCGGCGATCTTCGGCCGGATCTCGTCGATCCGGTCGCCCCAGAGGCGCAGCACCTCGCCGGCCGGGCCGAGCGCCATGTTGAACTCGACGGCGTGGTCGAGGTCGGTGCCGATCCGCAGCGGCAGGTCGGAGCGCTGCAGCGTGATCTGCTCGAAGCCGGCGAGCTGCAACTGCTCGCTGACCGTGTCGGCGTTGGCCATCGAGAACGGGCCGGGCCCGCAGGTCGGCTCGTCGGTCTCCTCCGGGTGCTCGAGGTAGCCCTCGACCACCCTCTCGGCGTGGCTCACCCACTCGTTGTCGAGCTTGCGGCGCCAGACGACCGCGCAGAAGAGCCCGCCGGGAGCGAGCGCCTCGCAGACGTTGCGCAACGCCGGCACCGGACTGGCGAAGAACATGATCCCCATCCGCGAGAAGGCGTAGTCGAAGCTCTCCTCGAATCGCGTCACCTGGACGTCGCCGACGACGAAGCGGACGTTGCCGACGCCCTCCTCTTCCGCCTCGCGACGAGCGGCGTCGATGAACGGCTGCGAGACGTCGACGCCGACGGCTTCTCCATCCGGCCCGACCAGCTCGGCAAGCCGCTGCGTGGTGTCGCCGAAGCCACAGCCGACGTCGAGCACCTTTGCACCCGGCGGCGGCGGGTACGCGGCCATCGCCGCCTCGCCGTGGGCGCCGAGCCCGTCGGCGACGAGATCGCGGTAGCGCACGAAACGGTCGAAGAGAGGACCGCTCCAAGCGTCGGTCGCCTCCTGGTTGTCCGCGGCAACCGGCTCCATGGCAGACGATGATACGCCTACGTTCGGGATGCTCAAGGGCGAAAGCCGCCGGCGCGCAGCGCCGCCGCGCGATCGTCGTACGGCCGCCAGCTGAGAACGCGGCGATTGCGCAGCTCGAAGACCCAGGCCATCTCGTCCTCGCCGGCCGGCTCGCCGCTCTCGTCCCAGTGCCAGCGCCGCACGATCAGCGCCACGGCGCGGCCCCCTCCGCTCTCGGTGCCGTCCTCGTAGAGCTGCTCGAGCTCAATCGACTGCTGGACGCCGCCGGGTTCCCGGGTGGCCCACTGCCGCGCCGCCTCCAGCCCCTTGCGCAGCCCCTTCATCGAGTGCAGCTCGACGTCAGGATCGAGCACCGCGACGAAAGCGTCGACGTCGCGCTCGTCGAAGGCGCGGATGAACTCTCGAACCGGATCCGGGTGGGTCAAGGGCGCGCCCTCAGGCGCCGTGGCACTTCTTGTACTTCTTGCCGCTGCCGCACCAGCAGGGATCGTTGCGGCCGATTTTCTCGTGCTCGTCTTTGACCACGGTCTCGACCACCTCGCTGCCGCCGTTGCCCGGGCCGGCCTCGGCGGCCGGCCCGCTGGAGAATTCGACCCCGCCGCCGGCGCCCGCGGCGACCTGCTGCAGCGCCGAGGGCTGGGCCTCGGCCGTGCCGCCCGAGTAGTCGAGGTTGGCCGGCTCGGCGGCGGCGGCTGCGGGCAGCTGCTGGCCCGGTTCGACCTGGATTTCGGCGTGGAAGACGAGCTTGCTGAACTCCTCCCAGATCGAGTGCATCAGCTCCTCGAACATCGTGAAGCCTTCGTTTTTGTAGGCGACGAGCGGGTCGATCTGGGCGAAGCCGCGGAGGTGGATGCCTTCGCGCAGGTAGTCCATGTCGAAGAGGTGTTCGCGCCAGCGGTTGTCGATCACCTGCAGCAGGATCGAGCGTTCGAGGTAGCGCATCAGCTCGGCACCAAGCTGCTTTTCGCGCTCGTCGTAGGCGTTCATCGCGTCCTCGTCGAGATCGTCCTTGAGCTTTTCGCGGTCGACCGTCTCCGGCGCCAGCGAGCCGACCTCGATGCCGATCGGCCAGATCTGGCGCAGCTGCGTCTCCAGCTCGTCGAGGTCCCACTCCTCGAGCAGGTCGCCGGCGGTGTACTCGTCGACGAGGCGCTCGATCACACCCTCGAGTTCGTCGCGGGAGGTCTCGGAGATGTCGCGGCCCTCGAGGATCTCGCGCCGGTATTTGTAGACGACGCGGCGCTGCTCGTTCATCACGTCGTCGTACTCGAGCACGCGTTTGCGAATCAGGAAGTTCTGTTCCTCGACCTTCTTCTGCGCGTTCTCGACGGTTTTCGTCAGCATTTTCGCTTCCAGCGGCACTTCCGAGCCGTCGTCGTCGACGGGGCCGAGTTTGTCGAGGATTTTGTAGATCCGGTCGCCGGCGAAGAGGCGGATCACGTCGTCTTCGGCGGAGAGGAAGAAGCGCGTCTCGCCGGGGTCGCCCTGGCGCCCGGAACGGCCGCGCAGCTGGTTGTCGATCCGCCGTGACTCGTGCCGCTCGGTGCCGCAGATGAAGAGGCCACCGAGCCCGCGGACTTCCTCGGCCTCGGCCTTGCACTGCGGGGTCAGCTCCGCCGTCTTCTCCTCAAGCGCCTCGTGGTAGCCCTCGCTGTCGTGGGTGATGCCCTGCTTCTTCAGCTCGTGGATCGCGAGGTGCTCGGCGTCGCCGCCGAGCTTGATGTCGACCCCGCGGCCGGCCATGTTGGTGGCGATCATCACCGCACCCTTGCGGCCCGCCTGGGCGATCAGCTCGCCCTCTCGTTCGGCGTGCTCGGGCTTGGCGTTGAGGACCGCGTGTTCGATCCCGTCGCGTTTCAGCGCCCCGGAGATCATCTCCGAGACCTCGACCGAGACGGTGCCGACGAGGACCGGCTGGCCCTTTTCATGGCGCTCGACGATTTCGTCGAGCACCGCTTTCCACTTGCCGTCTTTGGTTTTGAAGATCTGGTCGTTCTGGTCGGCCCGGACCATCGGCTGGTTGGTCGGGATCTCGACCACCGGCATCTCGTAGATCTTCATGAACTCGGTCGCCTCGGTGAGGGCGGTTCCGGTCATCCCCGAGAGCTTGTCGTAGAGGCGGAAGTAGTTCTGCAGGGTGATCGTCGCCAGGGTCTGGTTCTCCTCGCGGATCTGCACGCCTTCCTTCGCCTCGACCGCCTGGTGCAGTCCTTCCGACCAGCGCCGGCCCTCGAGGATGCGGCCGGTGAACTCGTCGATGATCATCACCTCGCCGTCGATCACGGCGTAGTCCTGGTCGCGGTTGTAGAGCGACTCCGCCTTCAGCGCCTGGACCAGGTGGTTGACGAGATTGCCGTGTTCGGCCAGGTAGAGGTTGTCGACGCCGACGAATTCCTCGGCCTTCTTGACGCCGCGCTCGGTCGGGGCGACGGTCTTGTGCTTCTCGTCGTACTCGTAGTCGTAGTCGACGTCGGAGGTATCGCGCGACTCGCCGAGCGATTTCAGTTTCTCTTTCGCCGGCACCCCCACCATCTGCTTGGCGAGGCGGGCGAAGGTGTAATAGGTCTGCGCCGCCTGTTCGGGCGCGCCCGAGATGATCAGCGGCGTCCGCGCCTCGTCGATCAGGATGTTGTCGACCTCGTCGACGATCGCGAACTGGTGGTCGCGCTGGACGCACTGCTCGAGCGACCCGGACATGTTGTCGCGCAGGTAGTCGAAGCCGAACTCGGAGTTGGTGCCGTAGGTGACGTCGCAGGCGTATTTGCGCTGGCGGGTGGCGTGGTCGTCGCCGTCCTGAAGCGCCGAGACCGTGACGCCGAGCGCCCTGTAAATCGGTTCCATCCATTCCGAGTCGCGGCGGGCGAGGTAGTCGTTGACGGTGACGACGTGGACGCTTTCGCCGCCCAGCGTGTTGAGGAAGACGGGCAGGGTCGCGGTCAGGGTCTTTCCCTCACCGGTCTTCATCTCGGCGATGCCGCCGTCGTGGAGGACCATGCCGCCGATCAGCTGCACGTCGTAGTGACGCTGGCCGGTGCTGCGCCGCGAGGCCTCGCGGGTGAGTGCGAACGCCTCCGGCAGCAGGTCGTCGAGCGAGGCGCCGTCGCGAGCGCGCTCGCGCAGCGAGTCGGCCTCCTCCCGCAGCTCGTCGTCAGAGAGCGCTTCCATCTCGGGCTCGAAGCGATTGATCGCCTCGGCGCGCTTCTGGTAGGCCTTGAACTTCCGGCCCTCCCCCGCGCGCAGGGCCTTCGTGACGAGGTCCATCGCTGGCATCGGTCAAGAGTAGCGGGGGCGTGCTCCCCGGCGGCCCGCGGATGACCATCTAAGCCCTTGCCCGCGGCCGGTCGCAGGCGTAGCATCGTCCGGAACCGACAAGGAGGCACTCATGCGGATTGAGATTCGGGGCCGGAACGTCGAGATGACGGATGACCTGCGTGAGATGGTGCGGAAAAGGTTCCAGCGCTTGGGCCGGCAGGTGTCGGCCCTGGCAACCCTCGACGTCGTGCTCTCGGAGGAGCGGAACCCGTCGATCGCCAACAGCCAGATCGCGGAGGCGACCTTCCATCTCAAGGGCGTGACGCTGCGGGCCCGGGAGGCGTCGCCGGAGATGACCCACACGGTGCACGAGCTCGCCGAGGACCTGCGGCGCCAGGTCAAGAAGCACCGGGATCTGCGGCGGAATCGGCGGCGGACGCGGAAGCTGGTCGGCCAAATGCGGGGACGGCCAGCGGCTACTTAGTGGCGTATCTGGGCGGTCAATTCCCCCTGTGCGGGATTTGGGTCCCTCTAGGGGCCACAATCCCGCACAGGGGGAATTGAGCATCCTCGCCGGGAAATTTCACCATCCCCCGGCGACCTAGAGGCGGCGGGCGAAGGTCACCGCGACCACTCGGACGGCGCCGGCGCTGCGTAGGGCGCGGGCGCAGGCGGTGAGGGTGGCGCCGGTGGTGAGGACGTCGTCGACGAGTAGGACGCTGCGGGGGGCGGCGCCGAGGGCGCGGATCTGGGGCGGGTGGCCGATTCGGTCGGCGCGCCTCCGGCCCACCTGACGGCCGCCGCCGCGGCGTGCCAGGCAGGGCTGCAGCTGAGCGCCGAGGCGCTCGGCCAGGGCGCCGCCGAGCTCACCGGCCGGGTCGAAACCGCGGCGCCGCAGCCGCGACGGGGCGGGCGGCACCGGCACGACCGTGCCGCTCAACATGTGGGCGGGTGCCAGCCAGTGGATCCGGTCGGCCATCAGGTCGGCGACGGGCAGCAGGCGACGGAACTTGAGCGCGGCGACGAGGTCGCGGGCGACGCTCTCGTGCGGAGCCGACGACCAGGCGCGGTCGAGGCCGGCAGGCCCCGCGCCCAGCAATGGCCGCGCCGCGGCCAGACGCCGTCCGCAGCGGCTGCAGATCACCGCCTGAGGTCGGCAGGAACGGCCGCAGACAGCACAGAGGAAGGGGGCGATGCCGGCGCTGGCGAGGCGGAGGATCTCCATGCGGCGATCCTGGCCGGCCGGGGCGCACGGATTGCTCGCGAAACCTCACGACTGCGTCAGGGCTTGCAGGCCAAAGACGCTCAGCCGCGGCTGGCGCCGGCGATCGCGCCGACGAGGACGGCGCCGCTGCCGATCTCGGCGCCGGGCAGGGCGATCACCTCGCGCAGGCGGGAGCCGGCGCCGACCCGGGCGCCGTCGCCGATCACCGAGGGGCCGTCGATGCGGACGTCGTCGCCGATCTCGGCCCCCGGGGCGATCAGGACCGGCCCGCTCAGCTTGCCCTCTCCGGGGTCGGGCGTGCCGCTGTGGAAGCCCTGCTCCAGCAGCTCGCCCTCACGCTCGACGGCGACCGCGCCGGTGAGCGCGTCGACGGTGCTTTCGCGCAGCTCGTCGAGGTTGCCGATGTCGTTCCAGTAGGCCTCGACCTCGTGCGAGTAGAAGGGCACGTCGCCCTCGAGCAGACGGGGAAAGACGTCCATCGCCCAGTCCGCGAACCCGGCCGGGTCGTCCGCGCCCGCCGCCTTGCTCGTACCCGGGGCGGGAAAGAAATCGAAGATCTCCGAGCGGAGCATGTAGATCCCGCAGTTGGCGAGATCGGATAGCGCTTCGGCCGGATCGGGCTTCTCCTGGAAGCCCTGGACGCGACCGTCGGCGCCGGTGATCACGACCCCGAACTGGCTGGTGTCGTCGACTCGCTTGGTCGCCAGCGTCGCGATCCCGCCATGGCCTTCGTGGAACTCGCGCATCGCGCCGAGGTCGATATCGGTCAGCGCGTCCCCGGAGATGACGAGGAAGGAGTCGCCGAGGAAGCCGGCGGCGTTGCGGACGCCGCCGGAGGTGCCGAGCAGCTGCTCCTCGCGGCTGTAGCTGAGCTCGATCCCGAAGGCGGAGCCGTCACCGAAATGGGCCTCGATCAGCTCCGGGAACCAGTGCAGGTTGGCGATCGTCTCGGTGAAGCCGTGGCGGGCGAGAAGGCGGGCGATGTGCTCCATCACCGGGCGGTTGAGGACCGGGACCATCGGCTTCGGCATCTCGTAGGTGATGGGGCGCAACCGGGTGCCGAGGCCTGCTGCGAGGATCATCGCGCGCATCGCGCGGCGGACGCTATCGGACGGGCACGGCCGGCGATCTAAGGCCGGCCCATTGCCGCCTTGAAGCGCTCGATGGGCTCCACCGGAAGCGGGTCGACACCGCGGCGCTCGGCCAGCTCCAGCGAGACCAGATCGCCGAGCATCGTTGCCCACAGCAGCCGCGCGACCGGGGTCTCGCCCTCGGTCTGCACCCGCACCGCGGCCGCGCCTCCTGCGGCCACCGCGGCAGCGGTCAGCTCGATCCGGCGCCGCTCGCGCGGGTGCTGGTCGCAGTCCTCGAGGAAGACGGCGGCGAGCTTCGACGCCGCCGCCACCTCGTTCCAGCCGCAGATCTCGTTGTGGTCTGCCTCGGGGAGCTCGGAGTAGAAGCAGGGCAGCTTGGCGTTCTCGTTCGCCTGCGTCTTCCAGCGTCGCGCGACCGGCCCCGTCAGGTCGACGCCGTAGATCACCGGAACCAGGCCCTCGAGCTGGCCCGCGACCTCGGCGGCCCGCGCCCGCAGAGCCTCAGACCGCTCGGCGAGGAAAGCGGCCGCGGCATCGATCTCGGTGTGGATTCGCGGCGCGACCCCGCAGAGAGCGGCCACCTCGGCGGCCGCGGTGAACATGTAGGCGATCGCCGCCCGCGGCTGGAAGATGCCGGGCAGGCCGACCACCGGAACCCCTGCCTCGCGCGCTTGGTCGACCAGCGCGCCGCCGGTGCTGACGACGATCCGTCTCGCCCCAAGGGCCTCGGCGGCGGCGAAGCAGGCGAGCGTCTCCTCGGTGTTGCCCGAGTAGCTCGAGCAGAGCACCGTCCACTCCGGAGTCGCCCAGCTCGGCAGCTCGTAGCCCCGGATCACCTGCAGCGGCCTGGTGCAGCGGTCGCCGAGCGCCGCGCCGGCGAGGTTGCCGCCGATCGCCGAGCCACCCATCCCGCAGATCAACAGGCCGGCGGCTTCCCCCGGCTCCAGGCGGGCCGATTCGACCCGCCAGAGCGCGTCGCGCAGTTGGTCAGGAATCCCGAGGACATCCTCGATCACTGGGTCACCTCGACGGCGGGCACGGTCTCATCCTTGCCGATCACGGCTCCCGAGAGCGACGCCCCGGCGAGGACCTCGACGCCGGGGGCGAGAATCGAGCCCTCGACCGTCGCCCCCGCCGCCACCGTGCAGCCGTCGAGCAGGACCGAGCCGCGCACGGTCGCCCCGGCGGCGACCTCGCAGCCAGGCGCGATCACCGCCCGCGGTCCAACCGTCGCGCCAGCGCCGACCTCGACGCCGGTGCCGACGAAAAGCCCAGGCGCGGTCGGTTTGACCTGCGTCCGCACCCGCCCCTCGAGGATGTCCCAGCTCGCCTGCAGGTAGCGCTCGGGGGTGCCGATGTCCATCCAGTAGCCGTCGAGGGGGAGCGCCTGCAGGCCGTCGCCGACCAGCCGCGGGAAGATCTCGCGCTCGATCGAGACCTCGCGGCCGGGGGGGATCAGGTCGAGGACCGAGCGCTCGAGCACGTAGGAGCCGGCGTTGACCTCGCCCGGCACCGGCTCGCCGGTCTTCTCGGTGAAGGCGGTGACGGCGCCGTCGCCGTCGCAGGTGACGAGGCCGTAGGCGGCCGAGTCCTCGACCTGGTGCAGCGCCAGCGTCGCCTGCGCCCCGCGCTCTTCATGGGCGCGCAGCAGCGCGGCCAGGTCGAGGTCGTTGAGGACGTCGCCGTTGAGGGCGAGGAAGCGCTCGCCGAGCTCATCGCCGAGCTGGTCGGCCGCGTAGCGGATCCCCCCCGCCGTCCCGCGGCGCTCGGGCTCGACGGCGTAGCGGATGCGCGCTCCGTGCCGTTCGTCCTCACCCAGCGCCTCGCGCAGCTGATCGGGGAGAAAGCCGCAGGCGAGGACGACCTCGGTGACGCCGTGGCCGGCGAGCCACTCGATCATGTAGGCGAGAAAGGGGCGGTCGACCAGGGTCAGCGCCGGCTTTGGGATCGAAGCCGTAAGGGGGCGGAGCCGGGTCCCCTCGCCGCCAACTAGAACGATGGCTTGCACGGCCGAGCGGCGCTAGTCGGTCGTCGCGGTGACCGTGGGGACCTGAGGTTTGCCGATTCCCTCATAGTCGAAGCCCGCTGCCCGCATCGCGGCGCCGTCGAGGAAGTTGCGGCCGTCGACCAGCAGCGGCCGCGCCATCCGCGCCGCCGCCTCGCTCCACTCGAGATCGGCGAACTCCGGCCACTCGGTGACCAGCACGGCGGCATCGGCGCCCTCGAGTGCCGCCGTCGCCGAGGCCGCCATCTCGACCGAATCGAGCAGCTGGCCGGCGCGCTCGGCGGCGACCGGGTCGTAGGCGACGACCTCCGCCCCCTCGCCCTGCAGGCGGGCGGCGAGGACGAGGCTCGAGGCCTCGCGCATGTCGTCGGTCTGCGGCTTGAAGGCGAGGCCGAGCAGGGCGATGCGCTTGCCGAGCAGCGACCCGAGGTGCTTCTCGAGCTTGCCGACGACGCGCCGCTTCTGCAGCTCGTTGACCTCGATCACCGCGTTCAGCAGCTGGAAGTGGTAGCCGGAGTTGCCGGCCAGCATCTTCAGGGCGCTGACGTCCTTGGGGAAGCAGGAGCCGCCGTAGCCGATCCCGGCGCGGAGGAAGGCAGAGCCGATCCGCTGGTCGAGCCCCATCCCGCGGGCGACCTCGCCGACGTCGGCGCCGACCTCCTCGCAGACGTTGGCGATCTCGTTGACGAACGAGATCTTGGTCGCGAGGAAAGCGTTGGACGCGAGCTTGATCATCTCGGCGCTGGCGACGTCGGTCTGCAGGATCTCGCCGCCGAGCGGGCGGTAGAGCTCGACCACCCCGGCCGCGGCCTCCTCGTCGCCGGCGTCGGCCCCGACCACGACCCGGTCGGGGTGCATGAAGTCGTCGACCGCCGAGCCCTCCTTGAGGAACTCGGGGCAGGAGACGTAGGCGAGCCCGGGCATGTCGCGGCGGATCGAGTGGCCGGTGCCGGCGGGCACGGTGCTCTTCATCACCAGCACGTGGCCACCGCCGGCGGGAAGCTCGTCGACGACCGAGCGGACCCGGGAGAGGTCGGCGTCGCCGGAGTAGGTCGGCGGCGTGTCGACGCAGACGAACAGCAGCTTCGCCCGCTCCAGCAGCTCGCCCATGTCGGTGGTGAAGGTGATCCGCTCGAGGTTGCGCTGGAGCAGATCTTCGAGACCCGGCTCGTGGATCGTGGTCTCCCCGCGCGAGAGCGACTCGACCTTCTCGGCGACGATGTCGCGGGCGACGACCTCGTGGCCGAGCTCGGCAAAGCAGGTAGCGGTAACCAGGCCGACCCAGCCGACCCCGATCACTCCCACCGCCTGGCGCTCCGCGCTCATTCCTTTTTCCCTCCGTGTTTGGCTTTGTGCTTGCGCTTCGGGACGATCACGTGCATCGAGCGCGCGATCCCCATCATCTGGTCGTTGGTCAACGACTGCTGCAGGCTATTAGACACCCAATAGGTGTTTTCGCCTCGGTGCCAGGCGACCAACTTGACGTTTTCGCCGTCGACGAAGATTTCGTAATCGCGGCCGTGGATCGTCCGCGTTTCGCTCGGGTTGTCGAGGATCGGCGGGTCTTCCCAGCCGCCGATTCCCTGGATCCCGAAGTAGTTGACTTCGTATTCAGGCTGGTACTCGCCGACCATCCGGTAGGCAGGGTGGTGCTCGCCGTTGGGGTTGAGGTTGCCCTCCCGCAGGTGGTAGACGCGCGGGTCCTGGATGTGTTCGTAGGGGTTGCTTTCGACGAAGGCGGCGCCGGGCGGCAGCCGGGTCGGGTAGAAGACCGGGAAGCCGCCGCCGACCTTGCGGGCGACGATCTTGGCCTCCGCTTCGCCGGCTTCGCGCGCCGGCACCAGTTCGTCGGTACCGGGCTTCGCCGATTCGACCAGCGGCTTCTTCTTCTGCTTCTTCTTCGCCTTGCCGTTCTTCGACTTCGAGCCCTTCTTCCTGCCGTTCTTCTTCGAGCCCTTCGCCTTCTTTTCTTCCGGGAACTCGCCGCCGCCGCCTTCGCTTTCACCGAGGAATTCTTCGACCGCTTCGTGGATCGCCTGTTCGTTCGAGTAAACGAAGCTGGGGCCGAGTTCGGCCGGGAAATGGACCTGGTCGATCGCGTCGCTCCGCGCCGCGACCGCGAGTTTGAGGACTTCGAGGAGTTCCTCTTTGTCGTGGATGTCGGAGTTGGTGTATTCGGTGAAGATCTTGATCAGGCTGGACTGGCCGCTGGGGAAGAGCAGGTCCGGCAGCGATACCTGGTGGCGGGCGTCGCTGATGAACGACTGCTGGCGGGCGGAGCGCACGATGTCCGTGTCCGTGTGGCGGTAGCGCACGTAGGCAAGCGCGTCTTTGCCGCAGAGCAGCTGGTAGCCGGGCTGGATGTTGATTTCGGCGTACTGTTCGGAGGGCGGCACGCCTTCGTTGGAGTGGTAGTAGCGGCGGTCGACGTCGGTGTAGACGCAGCCGATCGCGTAGACGGCGCGGACGAAGCCGAGGAAGTCGATATTGACGACGTGGTTGATCTTCAGCCCGGTCAGTTCCTTGACCACCTGCAGGGTCAGCTTCGGGCCGCCGTCGGAGTAGGCGGCGTTGAACTTTTCGGTTCCGTAGCCGGGGATTTCGACCTGCAGGTCGCGCGGGATCGACATCACTGCGATCCGGCCCTGGCCGGGGTCGATTCGCAGCAGGATCGTGGTGTCGGAGCGGCCCGGGTCTTCTTCGAATTCTTCGCCGGCGCGTTTGTCGGAGCCGAGGATCATGATCGTCTGCGGTTCGCCGGGGTTGTTGTTGGCGAGCGCGCTCTGCAGCTTGTTGTGGAGGCGGTCGTTGTGGCCCAGTTCCTGGGCGATGCTTTCGACGTAGACGAGGATCCCGGTCGCGGTCGCGGCGGCGGAGACGGCGACGATGATCACCCCGGCGAGCAGGAACCGCCACCAGTAGCGCTTCGGCTTCGGCGGTGCCTCGAAATCGCCGGCCGGCGGCGGCTTCTTCGGTCCGTAACCGGGCAGGATCGGTTCGCTACTCATCGCCGAGCCGGCCCGGGATCGCCCGCAGGAACGATTCCAGCGCCTGCCGGTAGGTCTCCAGCGAGGAGACCGAGACCCACTCTTCGGGCCCGTGATGGCCGGCGCCGACCGGGCCGAACTCGACCGCCGGCACGCCGACCCGCAGGAACGAGACCGCGTCGGAGGCGCCGTCGCGGCCGACGCTCATCGGCTCGCCGTCGTGGTGGGCAGCCGCCGACTCGCGCAGCGCCCGTACGAACGGCGAGTCGCGGTCGACCGTCGCCGGCGGCCGCGTCAGCAGCGAGGTCGCCGCGACGCCGTCGAGGCCGCGCACGGCAGCCAGGATCTCGGCCGGGTCCTGCCCCGGCAGGTAGCGAATGTCGACGTCGATCACGCATCGGTCGGGCACCTTGTTCAGCGCGTCTCCGCCCCAGATCCGGCCCAGGTTGATCGAGGGGCGATCGAACAGCTCCGAGCTGTGCCGGGCAAACGGTAGCGACTCGATACTTCGGAAAACGTCGATCGCCTTGAGGACGGCGTTGTCGCCCAGCCACGGCGTGGCGCCGTGCGCGGCCCTCCCTCCCACCTCCAGGCGCAGCGCCAGCACGCCCTTGGCCTCGATCCCGATGTGGAGGTCGGTCGGCTCGCCGGTGATCGCGAAGTCGCCGATGAAGCCGCTCTCGACAAGGTGGTCGCAGCCGCGCTCGTCGCCCTCCTCGGACTCCTCGTCGCCGACCACCCCGAGCCGTACCCCCACCCGGTCCTGGGCCTGCATCGCAGCGGTGACGATCATCATCGCCGCCAGCGCCCCCTTCATGTCGTAGGCGCCGCGGCCATACAGCCTGTCGTCCTCGATCCGGGGCTGAAACTGGTCGGCATGGGCGGGGACGACGTCGATGTGCCCCTCGAGCACGACCGTCGGCGCCGTCGCCGGCCCGACTTCGGCCCGGATCACCGGCAGCCCGCGCACCTGGTCGCGCTCGGCCTCTATCCCTCTCGCCTCCAGCCATCCCTTGACAAAACCCGCCGCCTCGGAAATAGCTTCGGGCTCGGAGGTGTCGTAGCCGATCAGGCGCTTGGCGAGGGCAACCAGCTCATCGCTCATGGTCGGCAGCTCCGTGCTTCGAGGGGGTTGCGAGGGAGGGTCCGGTCATCCTCTGGGCGAATTGAGTCGCGTCCCCTGCGGGGACTTTCTCCGCGTAGATGGAGCCCGCCTATGGCGGGCAGATGACAGATTGCATTTCGCGCCTTCGGCCACATTCGCCCAGAGGACGACCGGACCCTCCCCCACGATCGAGCACCGGAAGCTCTGAAAAGCCGGACACCGACGACGCCGTCGGAAGCTTTCGCAGGTCGAGCGCCAGCCTCGGTTTCGGGAGCTTCCGTGGGACGGGAAGCTTTCTCTTCGGCTGAAAGCTTCCGCGGGACGGTGGTTTTCATCTCTCTGGGGCGGTTCCGTTGGAGGGGTGTCGGTACCCCTCTCCGGGAATGTGGCCGCAGGCCGCGATATGCAATCTGATTCATGCCCGCCATAGGCGGGCAGCATGTCAGGGAGCTGTCCCGAAGGGACGCGACTGAATTCACGGAGAGGGGTACCGACACCCCTCCCTCAACCAGCGATCGCGAGAAAAGCCTCCGCCCGGTCCTTGTCTTTTTGAGCCCGGGCATGCTCCGCAGAGTCCTCGTCGCTCTCGGAGAGACGCCGGTCGGCGTCCGCCAGCTGTTCTTTCAGAGCACCGGCGTCGAGGTCGTCCGGCGGGATCGCCTCCTCGAGCAGGAGCCGGGCGCGGTTGCCGTAGACCTGGAGCCAGCCGTGGGCCTGGGCGTAGGTCCTGGTCTCCGAGTCCGACAGCTTCAGCCGCAGCTCGGTCGGCCGCAGGGCAGCGAGCAGCGGCGTGTGGTTGGCGAGGATGCCGATTTCGCCGGCCTCGGTCCGGGTCGAGACCTGGCGCGCTTCGCCGCTGAAGACCTCGCCCTCGGGGGTGAGGACCTCGACGTCGATCATGTGCTCGGCGGCCATTGGACTGACCTAGGCGGCGGCGCCGGCCTTGGCGTTCTCGGTGACCTGGTCGATGCCGCCCTGCATGTAGAAGGCGCCCTCGGAGAGCTCGTCGTGCTCGCCGTCGAGGATCTCGCGGAAGCCGCGGACCGTCTCCGCCACCGGCACGTACTCGCCGGAGCGGCCGGTGAACTGTTCGGCGACGAAGAACGGCTGCGAGAGGAAGCGCTCGATCTTGCGGGCTCGCGAGACCGTCTGCCGGTCCTCGTCGGAGAGCTCGTCGATGCCGAGGATGGCGATGATGTCCTGGAGCTCCTTGTAGCGCTGCAGCACCTCCTGGACCTCGGTCGCGGTCCGGTAGTGCTCCTCGCCGACGACGTCGGGCTTGAGGATCGTCGAGGTCGAGTCGAGCGGGTCGACCGCCGGGTAGATGCCTTTCTCGGAGATCGACCGCGAGAGCGCCGTGGTCGCGTTGAGGTGGGCGAACACCGAGGCCGGGGCCGGGTCGGTGTAGTCGTCCGCCGGCACGTAGACGGCCTGGATCGAGGTGACCGAGCCGCGGTCGGTCGAGGTGATCCGCTCCTGCAGCCCGCCCATCTCGGTCTCCAGCGTCGGCTGGTAGCCGACCGCGGAAGGCATCCGCCCGAGCAGCGCCGAGACCTCGGAGCCCGCCTGGACGAAGCGGAAGATGTTGTCGATGAACAGCAGCACGTCCTGGCCGCCCTGCTCGCGGTAGTACTCGGCCATCGTCAGGCCGGAGAGGGCGACGCGGAGGCGGGCGCCGGGGGGCTCGTTCATCTGACCGAAGACGAGCATCGTCTTGTCGATCACGCCCGACTCTTTCATCTCCAGCCAGAGGTCGTTGCCCTCGCGCGAGCGCTCGCCGACGCCGACGAAGGCGGAGAGGCCGGAGTGCTCCTCGGCGATGTTGCGGATCAGCTCCTGGATCAGCACGGTCTTGCCGACGCCGGCACCGCCGAACAGCCCGACCTTGCCGCCTTTGGCGTAGGGGGCGAGGAGGTCGATGACCTTGATCCCGGTCTCGAGGATCTCCTGCGTCGGGGTCAGGTCGGAGGCCTTCGGCGCTGGGCGGTGGATCGGCCAGCGCTCGCCGCCCTCGACCGCGGCGCCGTTGTCGATCGGCTCGCCGAGCAGGTTGAAGATCCGGCCCAGGGTGGCGTCGCCGACCGGAACCGTGATCGGGCCGCCGGTGTCGACGACGCGGGCACCGCGCTGGATGCCGTCGGTGGCGTCCATCGCGACCGCGCGGACGCGGTCGTCGCCGAGGTGCTGCTGCACCTCGCAGACCAGCTGGGTCGGTTCGCCGTCGTTGTCTCCCGGCGCCTCGATCGTCACCGCCGAGTAGATCTCCGGCAGCTGGTCGGGGAAGACGACGTCGACGACCACGCCGGTGACCTGCTCGACGCGTCCTACGTTGGTTCCGCTTGATCCGTTGCTCTCAGCCATGGGTTCCTTTTCCTGGTGTTCCTAAGTTGTTCGCCGGGTCGTTAGCCGAGCGCCTCGGCGCCGCCGACGACCTCCAAGATCTGCTGCGTGATTTCCGCCTGGCGGACCCGGTTCATTTCCAGCGTCAGGTCGTCCATCAGTTCTTCCGCGTTCTCGGCCGCGCTCCGCATCGCCGTCATCCGCGCCCCCAGCTCGGAGGCCGCCGACTCGAGCAGCGCCCGGAAGACGGAGATCGTCACGTACTCCGGGATCAGGCGGGCGAGCAGCTCCTCGGGGTCGGGCTCGTAGCTCCACTCCGATTTGCTCTGCGCCTTCTCGGCCTCGGTTTCCTCTTCTTCGCCGGCCCGCTCGGCGTCGGCGCCCTCGCCGGTCACCTCGGCCTGCTGCAGCGGCAGCAGGGTCTGGCGCCAGACGTGCTGGGTCAGCGGCGAGACGAAGCGGTTGTAGATCAGCTCGACCCGGTCGAGGTCCTCGTCGACGTAGCGCGCGGTCATCTCCTCGCCGATCTCCCGGGCGTTCGCGAAGTGCGGGCGATCGGTGAAGCCGGTGTAGGCGGCGCTGACGTCCTGCTTGCGGAAGGTCAGGGCCGAGACGCCCTTCTTGCCGACCACGGCGAACGAGGGCTCAGCGCCCTGCTCGCGGACTTTCGCCGCCATCCGCATCCCCTCGCGGATGATGTTCGAGTTGAAGGCGCCGGCCAGGCCGCGGTCGCCGGTGACGAGGACGATCCCGACCCGTTTGACGTTCTCGCGCTCGACCATCACCGGCACCCGCGGGATGCCGCCGGCGTGCTCGGCGGCGGTCCGGGTCAGCTTCCGCATCCCCTCGGCGTAGGGGCGGAGGTCGGCGATCCGAAGTTCGGCGCGGCGCAGCCGCGCCGCCGCGACCATCTCCATCGCCCGCGTGATCTTGTTGATGTTCTTGATCGACGCGATCCGGCTTTTGACTTCCTTTTGCGAGGCCATGATGAGTTAGGTCCAAGGGTTGCGAGAGCCCCGCTTGTGGGGCGCCTGCGGGCGGGGCAAACTGGCTCCGTTCTCGGCGCCCCACAACCGGGGCGTCACGGAAGCTTGCTTAGACCGGTACCTCCTCGGACTCAGAGTCGGACTCAGTGCGGGCCGGTGCGCTTCTCTCATCTGCTGACTTAATACGGTCGGACTCGCCGGCTTCGAGCGGGTCGCCGTGCTCGTCGAAGTCGGCGCCGAAATCGTCGACGAAGTCGGCGATCGCCTTGCCGAGCGCCTCCTCGTCGGCGTCCTCGAGCTTGCCGCTCTCTTCGATCCGGTGCAGGAGGTCGGCGTTCTCGGCGTGCAGGCGGACCCGCAGGTCGGCGAGGAACTCGCCGACGCGCTCGACCTTGATCCGGTCGAGGTAGCCGCCGGTGCCGGAATAGATCGAGGCGACCTGGTCGCCGACGCTGAGCGGCTCGCGCTCTTTCTGTTTCAGCAGCTCGACCAGCCGTTCGCCGCGGGTCAGCGCTTTCTGCGTCTCCGCGTCGAGCTCGGAGCCGAACTGGGCGAAGGCCTCGAGGTCGCGGTACTGGGAGAGGTCGAGGCGCAGTTTTCCGGCGACCTTCTTCATCGCCTTGGTCTGCGCGTTGCCGCCCACCCTCGAGACCGAGATGCCGACGTTGATCGCCGGCCGCACGCCGGAGAAGAAGAGGTCGGACTCGAGGAAGATCTGACCGTCGGTGATCGAGATCACGTTGGTCGGGATGTAGGCGGAGACGTCGGAGGCCTGGGTCTCGATGATCGGCAGCGCCGTCAGCGAGCCGCCGCCGAGGTCGTCGTTCAGTTTCACCGCCCGCTCCAGCAGGCGCGAGTGCAGGTAGAAGACGTCGCCGGGGTACGCCTCGCGGCCCGGCGGGCGGCGCAGCAGGAGGGACATCTGGCGGTACGCCGACGCGTGTTTGGTGAGGTCGTCGTAGACGCAGAGCGCGGCTTTGCCGTTGTAGAGGAAGTGCTCGCCCATCGCGCAGCCGGCGTAGGGGGCGATGTACTTGATCGGCGCCGCCTCGTCGGCGGGGGCGGCGACGATGATCGTGTTCTCCATCGCCCCGTTCTCCTCCAGCGTCTCTTTCAGCTGGACGACGGTGGACATCCGCTGCCCGATCGCGACGTAGATGCAGATCAGGTCCTTGTCCTTGTTGTTGATGATCGTGTCGATCGCGATCGCGGTCTTGCCGGTCTGGCGATCGCCGATGATCAGCTCGCGCTGGCCGCGGCCGATCGGGATCATCCCGTCGATCGACATCAGCCCGGTCTGGACCGGTTCCTCGACCGGCTGGCGCTCGACCACGCCGGGAGCTTTGAACTCGGCCGGGCGGGTCTCGGTCGTGGCGACCTCGCCGCGGTTGTCGAGCGGGCGGCCGAGCGGGTCGACCATGCGGCCGAGCAGCGCCTCGCCGACCGGGATCTCGAGCAGGTGGCCGGTGCGCTTGACGGTGTCGCCCTCGACGATCTTGTCCCACTCGCCGAACAGCACGGCGCCGACGTTGTCGGCCTCGAGGTTGAGGGCGAGGCCGGTGACGCCGTGGCCGAGCTCGAGCATCTCCAGCGCCATGCAGTTGTCGAGACCGTGGATGCGGGCGATGCCGTCGGCCACGGAGAGGACGGTGCCGACCTCGGTCAGGTCGGCCGAATCGGTCTCCAGACCCTCGATCCGCTCTCGCAGGATGCTTGCGATCTCGTCGGGCTTGATCTCCATGGGCTGCTCAGTTCCTCCTTACGCCGCGGTCGCGACGGTCTTTCGAAGTTTCTCCAGGCGACTGCGGATGCTGGCGTCCAAAACCATGTTGCCGACCTGCAGGACGATGCCGCCGAGGATGCTGTCGTCGACGCGGCTCGACAGCTCGACCGCCTCGCCGGTCTGACGTTCGACCTCCTGGCCGATTTTCTGGACCACCGCTTCGTCGAGCTCGACGGCGCTGACGACGGTGACGTCGAGGCGGCGGTTCTCCTTCTTCCAGAGCTCGTCGAGCTCGCGCCGGATGCGGAAGATTTCCGGCATCCGGCGCTTCTCGATCAGCAGGTCGAGGAAGTTGATCAGCTCCGGCTCGGCGCCCGAGATCGCCCGCCGCAGCCCCTCCACCTTGTCGGCGGAGGAGAGGTAGGGGCTGAACAGGAACACCTGCAGCTCGCGGTTGCGGTCGACCACGTCGGTGAACTGGGCGAGCTGCTGCTGCAGCGCGTCCAGCTTGCCCTTGTCCTTGCCGGCCTCGAACAGGGCCTCGGCGTATACGTGAGCCGCCTCGGGCATCGTCCGTTCCTAGTTCTCCGACCCCGAGAGGGCTGAGAAGTCGACCTCGGCGAGCGCCTCCTCGACGAGCCGTTTCTGGTCGTCGGCGGAGAGCGTTTTGCGGGTGACTTTCTCGGTCGCCAGCACGGTCAGGTCAGCGACCTCGGTGCGGATCTGCTCGAGTGAGCGCCGGGTCTCCGCTTCGATGTCGCGCTTGGCCTGGGCGACCAGCTCCTCGCGTTTCTCCTTGCCCGCGCTCGTCGCCTCGGCTTCCGCCGTCTCCGCGGCTTTGCGGGCCCGGGCCATGATGTCGTCGGCCTGCTCCCGCGCCTCCGCGAGGCGCGCTCGGTACTCGGTGAGCAGCTCCTCGGATTCCTGGCGCTGGCGCTCGGCCGAGTCGAGCGACTCGGCGATCGTCTTCGCCCGGCGGTCCAGCGCTTCCTGGATTTTCGGGAAGGCGAACTTGCTCAGCACCCACATCGTGATCCCGAACAGGACGAAGGTCCAGATCATCAGACCGAGACCCGGCGATACGAGGAAGCTGCCGCCTTCTTCCTTGCCCTCGGCGGCGAGGGGCAGCGCGTTGATCAGCCCGACCAGGTCCATCGGTCTAGAGGAAGAAGGCGATCAGGCCGAAGATGAACGTGTAGAAGGCGACGGCCTCGGTCAGCGCGAAGCCCAGCCAGCGGATGCTCTGGAGCTCGTCTTTCATCTCCGGCTGGCGGGCGACCGACTCGATCTCCTTGCCGAAGATGAAGCCGATGCCGATACCGGCGCCGATCGAGCCGAGCCCGGCGCCGACGCCGAGCGCGATCGCCTTGCCGGCGTCTTTCACGCCTTCGTCAGTGACGGCGGCGACGACAGGGGACAGATCCATTGGAAACGTGCTCCTTTGCTAGTGACTGGCGGAGGTAGCTCCGCCGAGGTAGATGGCAGTAAGCGTGGCGAAGATGAACGCCTGCAAGGTCGCGATAAGCCCGACCTCGAGGATGAAGAAGAAGAAGGCGAGCGGGAACGTCAGCGCCCCGAGGGCGGCGATCCCGAGCAGGACCGCGAGCCCGCCGCCCATGAAGAGGAGCAGCAGGTGGCCGGCGAGGATGTTGGCGAAGAGCCGGACGGAGAGCGAGATCAGGCGGGCGAAGTGGGAGATCGCCTCGATGATGAAGATGAAGCCCTTGGCGAGCGGGTTCATGTCCTCGAGGCCGGGCGGAAGCCAACTCGCCAGGTACTTGAAGAGGCCCTTGGTGCGGACCCCCTCGACGTGGTAGCTGAGCCAGACCCAGAGGGTCAGGACCAGGGGTATCGAGAGGTTGGCGGTCGCCGCGTAGATCGCGAAGGCGGGAATTTCGACGCCGAAGATGTTGATCTCGTGCTCGGTGTTGGTCGGCAGCGGCAGGAAGCCGAGCATGTTGGAGAACCAGATCCAGAAGAAGAGCGTGGCGATGAAGGGGAACCATTTGCTCGCCATCTTGCCGTGCAGGCTGCCGCCGGTGATGTTGTTCTTGGTCATGTCGTAGGCGACCTCGACCGCGGTCTGGACCCGGTTCGGCTTCATCTGCATCCGTTTCGCGATCCAGGTCATCGTCCAGATCGTCAGGCCGCTGGCGAGGAGCAGATACACGACTGCCTTGTTGATGCTGAGGTCGACGCCGCCGATGTGGATCCCGATCCACTCTTCGAGCTTGAACTCGTTCTGCGGCTTGAAGGCTTCGTTCTTGCCGTCGCTGCCGAAGATCAGCAGCAGCAGGATCGCGATCGCAAGGTAGGCGCCGAGGCCGATGAAGACCTTCGCCTTGGTGCTCAGCCCTCCAGACTTCGCGGCGCCCTCGGGCGCCTGCACCGCTGCGCTGTCGGCGCTCACGCTGCTCCCTGCCCTTCGGGCTCACCGAAGAGGTGGGCCAGACCCTGCGCCGCAAAGGAGACGGTGAAGAGGACGAGGACGAGGACCGCGGCGGAGAGGCCCGCTTCGCGATCGGAGAGGCCGACCAGCAGGACCGCCGTCGCCATCAGCCAGACGCGGCCGAGGGTGGTGGCAGCGACGATCCCCATCGCCTTCTGCCGGTTGCCGGCGTGCAGCTCCTCCGTCGCCCGCCGCGTCGCGACCATCTGCACCGCGCGCTGGACCAGCCAGCAGGCCGCCGCGACCACGTACCCGAGAAGCGGAAATCCGCCCAACAGGAACACCACCAGCCCGGCGGCCAGCAGAACTAGGTCGACGTACTTGGGAGGAGACATAAATGTGCCCGTCTCGGGGGCGAGCGGGCGGAGAAGCGACTATATCCGAACCGGCGGATTTTTGGCTTTACGAAGCCACTTCGTGAGGCTTGTCACAACCTGTTACTTGGGGAATTCAACTATCGATCTCGATCGCTTCGAATTCGCCGGTCTCCGGGTTGAGGCGGCCGCGGCGCAGCTTCAGGATCTCGAGCACGTAGACGATGTAGACGCTGAAGACGAGGGCGGCGAGGATCAGGACGACCATCACGATCGTCCAAAAAGCATCGAAATGGCCGTGGTTGTCGCTGTAGGGGACGAAGCGCAGGGCGAGGGCGAGGGCCGCCATCACCAGGGTCCAGGCGTAGAGGTAGGCGACCGTGCGGCGCTGGGAGAAGCCGATGTTGGCCATCCGGTGGTGGAAGTGCCAGGAGTCGGCCTGGTAGATCGGCTGCCGGTATTTGAGCCGCTTGGCGACGACGAAGCCGGTGTCGAGGATCGGCACGGCGAGCACGATCAGCGGAAACGCCAGGGCGATCACCGCGTTCGTCTTCAGCGCGCCCTGGACCGAGGCGGTCGCCAGCAGGTAGCCGAGCAGGTTGGAGCCGGTGTCGCCCATGAAGCTGGAGGCGGGCGGGAAGCCGTGGCGGAGGAAGCCGAGGGCGGCGCCGGCGGTGAGCGCCGCGAGGACGCCGGCGGCGTTGCGTTCGAGCGAGAGCGCGATCGCCGCCAGGGTGATCGCGGCGATCGTGCAGACGCCGGCGGCGAGCCCGTCGACGCCGTCGAGGAAGTTGATCACGTTGACGACGGCGACGATCCCGAGCACGGTCAGCGGATAGCCGGCCCAGCCGAGGTCGATGCCACCGAGGAAGGGCAGCGTCAGGTTCTCGACCCGGACGCCGGCGACGACCGGGATCGTCGCCGCGGCGATCTGGCCAATCAGCTTCGGCAGCGCCGGCAGGCCGCGGGTGTCGTCGACGACGCCGACCGCGGCGATCGCGACCGCGCCAATCAGGATCCAGCGGCTCAGGCTGTCGCCCGGCAGCCAGATCCAGCCCGCGATCTCCACTCCGGCCAGGATCGCCAGCCCGGAGAGGCGGGGCATCGGCCGATCGTGCAGTCCGCGTTCGGTCGGGTGGTCGATCGCGCCGACCCGGAAGGCGAGCTTCTCGGCGTACGGAACCAGCAGCCAGGCGACCGCCGCGGCGGCGGCGAAGGCGAGGACGGCATCAGTGGTCGTCGGGCCCATGCGCGTGGTGCCCCAAAAGGGAGATCAGGGCCGAATCAGGCTACTCAAGGGCGGCCGGGAATTTCGGCGCTCAACCCTTGCCGCCCTCGGCGGCGGCGAGCACGCCCGCGACCAGGATCTCGGGGTCGCGGCGGTGCAGGACGCCGACAGGGGCGCGGCGCTTGGTCAGCTCGAGCGCCGCCGGGTCGGTCAGCGTCTGCAGCCGCCCTGCGCCGATCAGCGCCTCGTCGACCCCTCCCATGCGGCCGCTGAAGGTGGTGAAGACGGGGGTGCCGAGGGCGACGGCCTCGCGGTTCATCGTCCCCCCCGCGCTGACCACGAGGTCGGCGTAGGCGATCAGGCTCTGGGCGTCGATCGCACGCTCGGGGACGATCAGGTTCGGCGCCCGCAGGGCGCGCGCCGCCTCGCCCTGTTGCTCGGTGCGCGGGATCAGCACCGCTTCGGCCTCCGGCGCGGCGACCAGGCGTTGGACGGTCTGCGCGTAGACGTCGTTGGGCGCGTGGTACTCGGAGGTCTCCGGCGGCGGCCGAAGCACGACGAGGATCTTCTCGCGGTCGAGGCCGAGCTGGTCGAGGACCGCGGCGTCGGGCTCGAAGTCGGCAAGGTAGTACTCCTCCTTGAGGCCGGGGAAGCGAACCAGCTTGCGCTCGCGGGCGCCGATCCTGCGCAGCCGCTCGACCGGGATCGTGTCCGGGACCAGAACCCGCCGCGCCTGGCGGAACGCGATCTGGCGCTGGATGCCGCCGAACTCGTAATCCTGCATCTGCGCCGCGGGGATCCGGAACGAACCGGCGACGACCGCGAGGTCGACCGAGCCGTGGCCGAGCGCCAGCTGCGGCCGCCGCCGCCAGACGAGCTTGGCGAGCCGCGCCGAGCGCCCGCCGAGGGCGCGGGCCTTGCCCAGGCGCGAGGCGCCGCCGTGCTCGCCGACGGTCGTGTACGGGAGCCCGAGGCGGTCGAGGACGCCGAGCGTCTGCCCGTACTCGCGGGCGGTGATGAAGACCTCGTGCCCCTGCGCCCGCAGACGCTCGATGATCGGGCGCAGAACCAGCGGGTGGGCGGCAGCGGTGCAATCGACCCAGACGAGCATCGGCGCCGACCCTAGCTACCGCGGCCGGCGCCAAGGCGGCCGGCGGCTATCCGGATACGACTTTGATCGTCGCCGGTGGCGTCGCTTCCGGATCGGTCGCCGCTTCCGGCTTCTTGCCCGCCGTCCGCAGGCGAGACACCTTGCCCAAGGCGTCGAACCAGAACGGGGCCCCGAGCGAGATCGCCACCGCCGTGACCAGGCAGCCGACGATGCTTTCGCCGAGGTCCTGCCAGCTGTTCCAGGGCAGGTTGTCTTCGGCCCAGAAGATCGGCAGGTTCGTCTGTTCGAGTTCGCCCAGCGCTTTTTCGGTTTCCTTCGCGGTTGCTTTCGGGGTGCTGCCGCCCTGAACCGCGCCTTCGGCGCCGGAGACGAGCGAAGTGCGGACCGCTTCGTCGTTGTAGAGGCGGTCGGCGACCCGCAGGGCGCTCGCGTTGAGCAGGACCGCGACGGCGATCGCGACCCCGATCGTGACCCACTGGGACCAGCGCTTGTACCAGCCGGAGACGCGGTCCATCGCGTCGTCGAACCATTTCTCGGCTCCGCGGCGGAACTTGTCGAGGTCCTTCTCCGCCTCGTGCCAGAGCGGCTCGACCTGTTCTCGCAGTTTCGGATCGAGCGCTTTGATCCCCGCGTCGATCTGGTCCACGGCCTCAGCGCCGTATTTCATCTCTTTGCCGACAAAGCCTCCCGCTTCCTTCAGCCGCTGCGTCAGCGCCAGGGCGAAGTTGCGAGGCGATACGTAGGACGGCCGCTGCGGCTTCTTCTCTCGTTTGAGGATCTTCGTCCTTTCCGGCGGGGCGCCCTTTGGCCTGAGGTCAGGCTGGACCAGTGGATGCTGGTAGATCTCCTTGCCGAAATCGGGATCGCCGAACATCCCCTTCAGCCCTTTCTCGAGCGTTTTCGAGCGTTGCTTCATGCCCCACGCGATGCCCTCGCCGATCGCCGACGAGATCACGCTGAGGAGAAAGAAGACGAACGACAGCCCGAACGCGACGTCGAGCACCGGCGAACCCAGATTCAACGACATTTCCCACGCCTCCCGCGTCTGGAACGACTAGAGGCGGAGAACCTATGAGACCAATTCGAGCATTCGCAAGAACGTCGCGGTATTTCGCCGGTCGGCGCGGCCTATACGGAGGCCGGCGTCAGCTGCGGGTACAGCGGGTAACGGTCCATCAGCGCGCCGGTGCGGGCCGAGAGCTCGTCCCTGGCGGAGTCGAAGCCGTCGCCGAGCGCGGCGGCGATCACGGCCGCGATCTCGGTCATGTCCTCCTCGACCATGCCGCGCGTGGTCAGCGCCGGGGTGCCGATCCGCAGCCCGGAGGGGTTCATCGGCGGCCGCGGGTCGAAGGGGATCGCGTTGCGGTTGACGGTGATCCCGATCGCCTCCAGGCGGTCCTCGGCGGTCTGGCCGTCGAGCCCGGTCGGGGTCAAGTCGACGAGCACGAGGTGGACATCGGTGCCGCCGGTGAGGACGGGGATCCCTCCGTCCTGCAGCCCCGCAGCCAATGCTCTCGCGTTGGCGACGGTCTGGCGCTGGCGCTGGCGGAAGGGCTCGGAGGCGGCGATCCCGAGCGCCACCGCCTTGGCGGCGACGGTGTGCATCAACGGCCCGCCCTGCTGGCCGGGGAAGACGGCGCTGTCGATCTTCTTCGCGTACTCCTCGCGGCAGAGGATCATGCCGCTGCGGGGGCCGCAGAGGGTCTTGTGGATCGTCGTCGTGACGACGTCGGCGTGGGCAACCGGGTTCGGGTGCTCTTCGGCGGCGACGAGGCCGGCGAAGTGGGCCATGTCGACCATCAGCTTGGCGCCGACCGAGTCGGCGATCTCGCGGAAGGCGGCGAAGTCGAGCTGGCGCGGGTAGGCGGACCAGCCGGCGACGATCAGCGCCGGCCGGTGCTCGGCGGCGAGCTGCGCGACCTCGTCCATGTCGACCAGCATGTCGTCGCGGCGGACGTGGTAGGGCACCGGGTCGTAGAGCTTGCCGGAGACGTTGATCTTCATCCCGTGGCTGAGGTGTCCGCCGTGGTCGAGCGCCATCCCGAGGAAGGTGTCCCCCGGTTCGATCAGCGCCATGTAGGCGGCGTTGTTGGCCTGGGCGCCGGCGTGGGCCTGGACGTTGGCGTGATCGGCGCCGAACAGCTCCTTGGCGCGCGTGATCGCCAGTTCCTCGGCGACGTCGACCTCCTCGCAGCCGCCGTAGTAGCGGCGGCCGGGATAGCCCTCGGCGTACTTGTTGGTCAGCACCGAGCCGACCGCTTCGAGCACCGCCTGGGGGACGAAGTTCTCCGAGGCGATCATCTCCAGGGTGCGCTGCTGGCGGCGCAGCTCAGCGCCGAGAACGGCGGCGATCTCGGGGTCGACCTCGGCCAGAGGTGCAATTTGGAAATTGTCGGGTAGGTCAGCCAACGGTGAGGCGACCATAGCAACGGCTCGGGATAGCCTGGGGCTGGTGAGAGCCCGCCTCGCCGTGCTCGGCGCCGCCCTGGCGCTCGTCGCCATCCTGGGGCCGTCGGCGACCCCGAGCCCGGCCGCCGGCAAGCGAGGCGAGGCCGGGAACCCGTGTCTCGGCCCCGAACGCCATCAGCTCCGCTGCCCCAACCTGCGGATCGGCCCGCCGAGCGAAATCTATGCCCAGTACGGCGGCAACGGCCGCGTCCTGCTGCGGGCTACCAGCGACGTCCGCAGCCGCGGCCTCGGGCCGATGGAGCTGCACGGCCGCCGCAACGGCTGGCGGACGATGAAGGTCAACCAGCGGATCTACCGCAAGGACGGCGGCCACATCGACGTCCGCACCGACGCGACGCTCCGCTTCACCAACGTCGGCGCCTACTGGGGCGGCTCCTACTGGAAGGTGCACGAGCTGGCACGCTTCGAGCTGCGCCAGGTCGAAGCGGACGGCAGCCTCGGCCGCGTCGTCCGCGTCGGGCCGAAGCTCAACTACTGCCTGCGCGACCTCGAGCTCACCCGGCCGGGCGCGCGATCGCCGTCGAGCCGCCACTACCCGGGCTGCAACCAGAACCCGTACCGCAACCGGGTCACGCTCGGTACCTCGGTCGGCTGGTCGGACATCTACCCCGCGCCCTACGACAAGCAGTACATCCAGGTCGGGGGCCTGCGCGGTTGCTACGCCTTCGAAATGATCGTCGACCCCGAGCACCTGCTCTACGAGTCGAACGAGAAGGACAACCGCTCGCGGCGGCTCGTCGAGCTGCCGTTCACCGGCCGGACCGGCTGCTGAGCGCTACCCGAGCCCGACCGAGTTGAGGGCGCTGAGCAGGTCGCCGTCGGAGAGGGCCCCTTGGCGCAGGACCTGCCAGGACCCGTCCTCGTCGATCGCGGCGATGTCGACGACCGTCGACGGCAGGCCGGTCAGCCTGCCGCCGTCGATCGCCAGGTCGACCCCGGCGAGAATCTCGGCGGGAACCTCCTCGAAGCGGGCGGGCGGCTCCTCGCCGCTGCGGTTGGCCGAGGTCTGGAAGACGGGGCACATGGCACCGGCGAGCGGACCGGCGAGCAGCCGGACGCCGAGCCGTTCGGAGTCCTCGCGGCAGGCGAGCGGGTAGCGGCGCTCGGGGTTGGCGACGACGAGCGTCACCGGTCCCGGCAGCAGGGCGCTGACAGCGGCGGCGGTGCGCGGCCCGAGGCCGGCGACCAGCTCCCGCATCGCCAGGGGCGAGAAGTACATGACCGCCGAGGACTTGCCGCCCCCACGGCCCTTGAGCTGGTGGATCCGGATCACGGCGGCGGGGTCGAGCGGGTCGCAGGCGAGCCCGTAGAGGCCATCGGCCGGGAAGACGGCGACGCCGCCGGCGCCGATGCAGCGTTCGAGCGCGGCTGCAGCCTCGCCGCTTGCCGTGGTGACTATCTCCGGACCGGCGCTCATCGCACCGCCACCACCACCCGCTCGATCCCCGCCAGGTCCCGCCTTACCTCGATCGAGCCAAAGCCGGCGCCGCGAGCGAGCTCCGCCACCGCCATCGCCTGCCCCTCCCCCACCTCAACGGCAACTGCCGAAACCAGCCGCGCGTCGAGCGTGGCAGTCCTTTGTGTCGCTATCCGGAACAAAGGACTGCCACGCTCCGAGGAGGGGTCGGGGACGAAGAGGGTGCGGTAGGCGTCGAGGCCGTCCCGTCCCGCCAGCAACGCCTCGCGGGGCTCCCATTTGGTGACCTCGGGCTGGAGGCGGGGCCAGTCGGTCTCGGCGACGTAGGGGAGGTTGGCGAGGACGAGGTCGAAGACCTCGTCCTCGGGCAGAGTGCCTTCGACGAACCGCACGCGCTCGGCGAGGCCGAGGCGGGCGGCGTTGGCGCGCGCCACTTCCAACGCCCCAGGCGAGGTGTCGGTGGCGACGACCTCACAGTCCGGCAGCTCGTCGGCGACGGCGAGCGCGATCGCGCCGGAGCCCGTGCCAACGTCCAGAACCCGCGCCGGCTGGCGCTCGAGCGCCAGCTCGACGAGCAGCTCGGTCTCCGGCCGCGGAATCAAGACACGACGATCGACCGTCAACTCGATGTTCCGAAACCCTTTCGACCCGAGGATGTAGGCGACCGGCTCGCGCCGCAGCCGCCGCCGCACCATCTCGCCAAACGCCCGCGCCGCCGGCGCCGGTACCTCAAGCCCGGGATCGGCCACCAACGCCGCCCGACCGCACCCCATTGCCCTACCCAGCAGCAGTTCCGCATCGAGTCGCGGATCCTCCACACCGGCAGCCGCCAGCCCATCGACCGCCGCACTCAGCGCATCGCTGACCTTCGAACCCTCAGCCATCGCCACCGCAGCGGGCATCAGCCAACCGCCGCGGTCTCCAGCCTCTGCCGCTTCTCCTCGGCCGCCAGGGCATCGGTGAACTCCGAGAGGTCGCCGCCGAGCACCCCGTCGAGGTTGTGCGAGGTGAGCTTGATCCGGTGGTCGGTGACCCGGCCCTGGGGGAAGTTGTAGGTGCGCACCTTCTCGGAGCGCTCGCCGCTGCCGACCTGGGCCTTGCGCTCGGAGGCGATCTTCGCCTGCTGCTCGGCCAGCTCGCGCTCATACAGGCGCGCGCGCAGCACCCGCATCGCCCGGTCCTTGTTCTGCAGCTGCGACTTCTCGTCCTGCATCGAGACCACGATCCCGGTCGGTTTGTGCGTGATCCGGACCGCCGAATCGGTCGTGTTGACCGACTGGCCGCCGGGGCCGGAGGAGCGGTAGACGTCGATCTGGAGGTCGTTGGGGTCGACCTCGACCTCGACCTCCTCGACCTCGGGCAGGACGGCGATCGTCGCCGTCGAGGTGTGGATCCGGCCCTGCGACTCGGTCTCCGGCACCCGCTGCACGCGGTGCGTCCCGCCCTCGAACTTGAACACCGAGTAGGCGCCCTCGCCGCGGACTTCGAAGGTCACCTCCTTGAAGCCGCCGGCCTCGGAGATCGACTGCGAGAGGACCTCGGTCGCGAAGCCGCGCTCCTCGGCGTAGCGGGCGAGCATCTTGTAGAGGTCGCCGGCGAACAGAGCCGCCTCGTCGCCGCCGGTGCCGGCGCGGATCTCGACGATCACGTTCTTGGCGTCGTTGGGGTCGCGCTCGACCATCGCCAGGCGGATCTCCTCTTCCAGCTCCTCGAGCCGGCCCGGAGCCTGCTCGACGACCTTGCGCAGCTCCTCGTCCTCGCCCTCGGCGAGCAGCTCCTTGGCCCCCTCGAGGTCGTCCTTCAGGGTCGCGTACTCGCGCGCCAGCTCCCGCGCCGGCTGCAGCTCCCGGTATTCCCGCCCGACCTCGGCATAGCGCTCGCGATCGCCGATCACGGCCGGGTCGGACATCTGCTGCTCCAGCTCAGCGAACCGCACCTCGATCTGTTCCACCAACTGCTCGATCATCGGACGAAGCCTAGACAGCCCAACCGTCCCACAGAAGCCACGTCGATCAGAGCGGCTGACGCGCGGGTGGCACTGGAGGGGACCCCGAGAACGGAGCCGCTGCACCGCCCGCAGGGGTCCCCTCCTGTGACAGGACCCGCGCGCCTGCGCCTAGGCGACGATCTCGATGTGCTGCTGCTTGGCCGCCTCCTCGGGGGTCTCGCGAGCGAGAACCGCGTTGAGCGAGGCGATCGCGACCGCGAGCTGTTCTTCGTCGGGCTCGCGGGTGGTCAGGTTCTGCAGCATCAGGCCCGGCCACATGACCGCCCGCACCCAGGCCTTACGCCGGTTTTTGCCGGCCCACTTGATCACCTCGTAGGAGAGACCGGCGATCAGCGGGATGCCGACGATGCGGGAGAACACCAGCCAGTACCAGGCGGGCAGGCCGATCGGGGCGAAGACGAAGATCGCCAGCACCATCACGATCAACAGGAAGCTGGTGCCGCAACGCGGGTGCAGCCGGGAGTAGAGCTTCGCCCGTGCGGGAGTCAGCTCGTCTTCGGCCTCGTAACAGGAGATCGTCTTGTGCTCGGCGCCGTGGTACTCGAAGACCCGCCGCAGGTCCGGCATTTTGCTGATCGCAGCGATGTAGCCGATGAAGATCGCGGTCCGCAGGACTCCCTCGATCAGCCAGAACAGGAACGGCGAGCCGAGCTGGTCCTTGATCAGGCTGGTGAGGCCGACCGGGACGACGAAGAAGAGGCCGACCGCCAGCACCAGCGAGAAGGCGATCGTCAGCCCCCACACCCAGCCGCCGATCTCCTCCTTCTCGCCCTCCTCGTCCTCCTCGAGCTGGGCGTTGGCGGAGATCGCCAGCGCCTTGAAGCCGATCTTCATCGACTCGCCGAGGGCGACGACGCCGCGGATCACCGGCAGGCGCCAGATCCGGTGGCGCTGCGCCCAGGGCTTGACCGTGTCGGACTCGATCTCGATCTGGCCCTCGGGCGTGCGGCAGGCGACGGCCCAAACCGTGACGCCGCGCATCATCACCCCCTCGAGCACCGCCTGGCCGCCGACCGGCGCATCGCGCTTGGCGACCAGGGCGCCGTCGGGCATGCGCAGCGGATCGCCGCCGTTCGCGGACGCGCCGACCTCGTCACCGGCAGGGGCCTGCGCGGCCCGCATCAAGCCCGCCGGCGGGCTCACCGCCTACTTCCCGGCCCGATGCTTGGCGGCGCGGCGCTGGAAGCGCTCGACGCGGCCGCCGGTGTCGACAAGCTTCTGCTTGCCCGTGTAGAAGGGGTGGCACTCGGAGCACAGCTCCACATGCAGATCGTCTTTCGTCGACCGCGTGTAGAACTGATTGCCGCAGGAGCAATGCACGTTCGCGAGGGTGTACTCAGGATGAATTCCAGTCTTCATTTCTTTTAAGAATAGAGAACCGCGCAAGGGCTGCCGATAAGCCCGTGTGAGCACGGCCGACGCACCAATCAGAGCCGACGGCAACAAGGCGGCCAGAGCCGCGCTGGCAGCGCTGCTTCTCGGCGGCACGACGCTGATCGCGCTCCACAACTGGTTCGGTCTCGCCGACGCCTTCGGCGACTTCGTCAACGGCCCGCTCTTCGACGCGGTCGTCCTCAGCGCCGGCCTCGCCTGCCTGTTGCGGGCGAGGCGCGGCGGGCCCGAGCGCACCGCCTGGCTGGTGATCGCGGCAACGATCCTCGTCCAGGCGCTGACCGAGTTCTGCTGGACCGCCTTCTACGCGAGCGACCCGACGCCGCCCTACCCCTCGTTCTGCGACATCGGCTGGCTCGCCTTCTACCCGCTGGCCGCGACCGGAATCCTGCTGATGGTCCGCGCCCGCGCCCGGGCGCTCGACTGGCGGCTGTGGACCGACGGCCTGATCGCCGCACTCGGCACCGCCGCGCTCGGCGCCGCCTTCGTCTTCGAGTTCGTCGCCGACCGCACCACGGGCACGACGGCGCAGCAGATCGTCACCCTTGCCTATCCGCTCGGCGACATCTTCATGCTCTCGCTGGTCGTCGGCGTCATCGCCCTCAGCCGCTGGCGGCCGGGACGGACCTGGGCGCTGCTGCTGCTGGGAATCGTCGCCCTCGTCTTCGCCGACATCGCCTCGAGCCTCGAATCGAGCGGGCTGGAAATCTCCGGCGAAGGCTGGGTGACGCCGATCTACATGCTGGGCGCGGTCTGCATCGGGATCGAGGCCTGGCAGCCGCAGGCCGAGCCGATCAGCCGCGCGGGCCGCTACGACAACTGGCAGGAGCTGATGGTCCCCGCCCTCTTCGCGGTGATCACGATCTGCCTCTTCGTGATCCAGTACCTGCGCTCGGTCAGCGCCCTGACCGCGGTCCTCTCGGCGGCGACGATGCTGGCGATCGTCGCCCGTCTCACGGTCAGCGTGCTCGACAACAGGCGGCTGCTGGAAGCGGTCCGCACCGACCAGCTGACGAGGCTCGCCAACCAGGGGGCGCTGCGCATCGACCTCGCCGCCCGCTGCCGCCGCGCGGAGTCCGAACCGGCGACGCTGCTGCTGCTCGACCTCAACGGCTTCAAGGGCTTCAACGACAGCTTCGGCCACCCCGCCGGCGACGAGCTGCTGGCGCGATTGGGGGCGCAGCTGCGCGACGCGGCCGGCGAAGACGGCGTCGCCTACCGGATCGGAGGCGACGAGTTCGCGGTCCTGATCGATTGCGTCGGCGGCTATGCCGAGCGCGTCTCGCGGCGGGCCGCCGAAGCGCTGACGGCGGCCGGCGACGGCTTCGAGGTCGGCGCCGCCTGGGGCGCGGTCGCGATTCCGGTCGAGGCAAGCACGCCGACCGCGGCGCTGCAGCTCGCCGACGCGCGCATGTACGCGCAGAAGCAGTCGCGGCGGGAGTCAGAGCGCCGGCGGCACCCCGAACCCGTCTAGGAGGGCGATGAGGACCGCCGTCACTTCGGCCCGGCTGGCGGGGTCCTCGGAGCGGGCGACGAGCATCGCCGCCTCGTCGAGCGCACCGAGCAGCAGGTGCGCGGTCGGCCCCACGGGCAGCGGCCGGATCTCGCCAGCGTCGACCGCCGCCGCCAGGCTCGCTTCGATCAGGCCGAGGCCGTTAGCGGCGCCGATCTCCCGCCAGCGGTCCCAGCCGAGGACCGCGGGCGCGTCGTGGAGGGCGATCTGCCGCAGCTCCGGCTCGGCGCACTCGTCGAGGAAGGCCTCGATCCCGGCCTTCATCGCCTCGACCGGGCTGTGCAGCTCGGAGCCGAGGACGACGCGGGCGACGCGCTCGGTCGACTCCGCCTCGAGCCGCTCGTAGACGGCCTCGAGCAGCTCGGCCTTGCCGCCGAAGTGGTGGTAGAGGGCGCCCCGGGTGACCCCCGCCTCGCGCACGATCTCCTCCGCCGAGACGCCGTCGAAGCCGCTCTCGGTGAACAGCCGGCGACCGGCGGCGATCAGCGCGTTGCGGGTCGCCTCGGAGCGTTCCGCCTGGCTTTTCTTTGGTTTCCGGCTAACATTCATACTGTATGTATATTAGTTAACAACCGGAAGGAATTCATGGCTGACGAGCGCAAGGAGATAGATCTGCCGGCGGGAAGGATCCGCTACCGGGAGGCGGGAAGCGGGAAACCCGTCATCTTCGTCCACGGCTACCTCGTCGACGGCCGCCTCTGGGACGGGGTCGTCGGCCGGCTGGCGGGCGAGTTCCGCTGCATAGCCGCCGACTGGCCGATCGGCTCGCAGCAGATCGCGATGCAGCCCGACGCCGACCTCTCCCCTCCCGGCATCGCCGGAATAATCGCCAGCCTGCTCGAGGCGCTCGACCTCGACGACGTGACGATCGTCGGCAACGACTCCGGCGGCGCCATCTCCCAGGTGCTCGTCACCCGACACCCAGAGCGGATCGGCCGCCTCGTCCTCACCAACTGCGACACCCACGAGAACTTCCCGCCCGGGATCTTCAAGGCGATGCCGCCGCTGGCAAAACTGCCGGGAGCGATGCAGGTGATGGCCTTGCCGTTTCGGATCGGCGCCTTCGGCCGCCGCGCCTTCAAGCCCTTCGCCCGGACCCCGATCCCCGACGACCTGGTCGCCTCGTGGCTGGCCCCGTCGATGCGGGACCGCAGCGTGATGCACGACCTGAGAAAGGTGACGATCGGGCTCGACAAGCGCTACACGCTGGAGGCGGCCGAGAAGCTGCGCGGCTCGCAGCTGCCGATCCTCCTCACCTGGGCCCCGGGCGACAGATACTTCCCGATCTCCTACGCCGAACGGCTCGCCGGCGAAGTCGGAAACGCGCGAATCGTGCGGATTCCCGACGCCAAGACCTTCGTCCCGCTCGATCAGCCGCAGATGCTGGCGGACGCGATCACGCAATTCGCGCAAACGGGCTAGACGCCGTTTTCCCCAAATTCCTGGCTTTTTCGCAAAGTGCAGGTTTTTCGTCCGACTGGAGGAGGAGTCTTTTCAGGACCCCCTACGGGACCCCTACAGGACGGAGAGCTACAGCTATGGCCCAGCAGATCTTCGACCAGGATCGGCCAAGGAGCACGATGGCCCAGCGACTCGACGAAGCGTTCGCGGGTTGTGACGTCTGGACTGTCCCGCCGGCTCAGCGGCGCAGCAGCCTCGACCTCAGCCCTCGCGCCTCGAGCTCCTCGAGGATTCTCGGCAGCGCCGCCACGGTGCGAACCCAGGAGTCGCGCGCGCTGTAGTAATCGGCGTCGTGCAGGAGGAGGATGTCGCCGGCCGCGGCGCCGGCGGTTAGCCGACGCGTGATCGACTCAGGAGTAGCGCGCGCTTTCCAGTCCTTCCCCCACTGCGACCAGAGCACCGGCCGCCAGCCGCGACGGCGGATCGCCCGCAGGCCGACGGCGCTGAAGATCCCGTAGGGGGGCCGGTAGTCGGCGACCTCCTGGCCGCCGGCGTCCTCGATCGCCGCCTTCGCCCGCTCGGCGTCGTCGAGCAGCGAGCGCGGGCTGAGCCGCAGCTGGTTGCGGTGACGGTGGCAATGGAGCTCGACCCGGTGACCGGCGGCGACGATCTCGGCGACCAGGGCCGGCCGCTGCAGGACCTGCTCGCCGGCAAGGAAGAAGGTGGCCCTTGCGTCACCGGCCTCGCGCAGCGCCTCCAGCACCGCCGGGGTTCCCTGCGGGTGCGGTCCGTCGTCGAAGGTCAGTGCCACCCCCTGCCCCTCGTCGCGCAGCTTGACCCCGAGCGCCTTGGCGACCGGGCGCGCAACGGGAGCCAGCGCCGGGACGGAGTTCGCGGCCGCCGCGAGCGCGACGACACCCGCCGCCCCGAGCGCGAGCGGCGCCGTCAAGGAGCGGCGGTCGTGCTCGCCGCGGCTTCGTTCGCTTCGATCTTCTTCGCCGCCGGTTCCGCGGTCGCCGACTGATCGTTGTCGGTGCCGAAGTGGATGCGGCTCGTGACCGGCCGCAGCGGCTTCAGCGGACTCTCGCTCTTGACCAACGAGAGCACGAGGACGATCGCCACCGCCGCCATCGCGACCGCCGCCGCGACGCGCTCGGTGCGCAGGCGCCAAACCGGTTGCGGCTTCACCCGCGGCCGGATCGAGAGCGCCTGCGAGGCGACCGAAGGCAGCGAGGCGAAGGAGGAGTCGGGAGAGCGCCGTTCGCCGGTGACGTGGCGGAGCATCGACTCCAGCTCGTGGTTGGAGCGCGCGACTTCGGCCAGGCCGAAGCGCTCGAAGGCGGCGTTGTTGGCCCGCAGGTGGCCGGCGTTGAAGCCGTAGGAGACGACCGGGCAGCCGCGGATGTGGGCCTCGAGCACGGTCAGGCCGGCGGTCGCGTGGATCATCGCGTCGGCGGCGGCCATCCAGTCGCTCATCTGCTCGGTGAAGCCGAGGATCCGGACCCGCTCGTCCTCGCCGAAGCGGCCTTCGAGGCGCTCGCGGGCACCTTCGTTGCGGCCGGTGATGCAGACGACCAGCGTGTCGTCGTCGGCGAGCGCCGACTCGATCGCGCCCTCGAGGTCGCCGATCCCCCAGCCGCCCCCGGAGACCAGGACCATGCGCGCGTGGGCTGGGACGTCGAGTGCCTCGCGGGCGTCGCGGCGGGTGCGCGGCATCAGGAACTCGCGCGCGATCGGCGGCCGCGCCCAGCGCACGCTGCCCGGGCCGGCGAGCCTTTCGACTTCCTCGATCGACTCCGGGTGGGTGACGTAGTGCATGTCGACGCCGGAGTGGACCCAGTAGCGAAGCCCGGCGAGATCGGTGATCGCCGACTGCACCGGGATCGCCAGGCGGCGGTTCTCGCGCAGCATCCCGAGCACGGCCGTCGTCCCGGGGTAGGTGGAGATGACGACGTCGGGGTCGTGCTGGGCGATCAGGCGGACGAGGCCGCGGGCGCCGAGCAGGTACATCAGGTGGTGGGCGAGCCAGCGGGTCGGCGCGAACTTCGAGATCAGCCAGTACTGGATGTCGAACAGCCAGTTGGCCCAGCGGAAGGTAAAGCGCGAGCCGCCGCGGACGACGGCCGAGAGCAGCTTGCCCATCGCCTCGAGGCCGTTGTCGATCTCGACGCTGGCGTTCGGCACTTCCTCTTCGATGTCGGCCTTGATGATCCGCGCCGGCAGGTCGTGGCCCTCACCGATGTCGGCGGTCAGGACCAGGACCTTCGGGTCACGCTCTTCGAGCCGGGCGGCGCCGGCGAGCAGGGCCCCGGCGGCGTGTTCGTTGCCGCCCAGCGAGGGCTGCTTGCCCGGCACCGGGTCGGGCGGGCGGGTCGTGCAGCGAACCCATTCGACGTACTTGCGCACGCCTTCCTTGAAGCTCGTCTCCGCTTTCCAGCCGAGCTCCTCGAGCGCCCGCTCGTTGGAGATCGTCTTGCCGGGGAAATCGCCGGGGCGCGGCGGCGTATGTTCGATCTCGCAGGTGTCGACGTTTTCCTGGACCCGCTCGGCGATTTCGAGGATCGTCACGACCTCGTCGCCGGAGAGGTTGTAGGTGCGGCCGGCGGCCTCCGGCTCGAGCGCGGCGACGATCCCGTCGGCGAGGTCCTCGACGTAGATGAAGCTGCGGGTCGTGCTTCCGTCGCCGGCGATCGTCAGCGCCTTGCCTTCGAACGAGAGGTCGGTGAACTTGGCGACGACGCCGGCGGCGCGGGCGCGCGGGCCGTAGGGGATGCCGAAGCGCAGCACCGTGTACTCGAGGTCGTAGAGCTCCGAGTAGCCGGCGCAGTAGGTCTCGCCGGCGAGCTTGGTCGCCGTGTAGAGGTGGCGCGGGGCCGGGATCGCGGTTTCCTCGTCGACCTCCTGCTCGGGGCAGTCGGAGTAGACCCAGGTGGTCGAGCCGTAGACGACGCGGCCGACCTTCGCCCGGCAGGCCGCCTCGAGCACGTTGAGCGTGCCGCGGGTGTTGACCTCCTCGGCCAGCACCGGGTCGGCCAGCACGTGGCCGACGTCGGCGACGGCGGCGAGGTGGATGACGGCGTCGCAGTCGCGCATCGCCAGGTCGAGATTGGCGGCGTCGGTGATCGAGCCGGTGAAGGTCTCGACCTCGAGCGGCGAGTGATAGGGCGAGGCGCTGAGGTCGAAGATCCGCGGCGTGATCCCGCGGTCGATCAGGCGATCGACCACGTGCGAGCCGATGAAGCCGCCGCCTCCGGTGACCAGGACCCTCATCAGTTTCTTCCTCCTTGTGCCAGTGCCGCCGCGCGGCTCTCCGGACGGTAGTAGAGCGGGACGCACCAGTGGTTCTCGGCGACCCAGTCGGTGTTCGGCAGCTCGTCGGAGCGGCCCATGATCCGGTGGCAGGGTTGGTCGTACACCTTGCCGGTGCTCTTCTCGAGCTCTTCGAAGACGATGTACTTGTAGTAGCCGGAGGTCATCCCCTCGGGCAGCTCGAGGCGGGCAGGGTGGGCCGGGTCGAGGTGCTCGCGGGCGTACTCGTTCTTCCAGGCGACGATCTCCTCCATCCGCTCGGCCTGGACCAGCGCCAGCGCCGCGGTGAACTCGCTCATCCGGAAGTTGAGGCCGTCGACCTCGTGCTCGAACTTGCCGTAGTTGCGGAACTTGGCGGCGAACTCGATCAGGTTCTGGTCGCGGGAGACCAGCACGCCGCCCTCGCCGGTGGAGACGGTCTTGGTCGCGTAGAGCGAGTAGACGCCGGCGTCGCCGTAGGCGCCCGGCTTGCCGCCGTTCCACTCGGCGCCGTGGGCGTGGGCGCAGTCCTCGAGCAGGAAGATGCCTTCAGCGGCACAGTATTCGGCGATCTTCTCGGCGTCGAAGGCGATGTGGCCGCCGATGTGGACGAGGATCGCGGCCCGCGGCTTGTGCTTCTCGGCCTTCGCCTCGAAGTCGGCGAACGACATGCAGAGGTCCTCGCGGTTGCAGTCGACGAACTCGACCTCGGCACCGGCGCCGATCGCCGCCAGCGGACTCGCCATGAAGGTGTTGGAGGGGCAGAGCACGGTCTCACCCTTGACGCCGGCGTACTCGAGCGCCGCCAGGGCGCCGCCGGCCCAGCTAGAGAGGCCGAGGCTGGGCAGGCCGTTCCACTGCGCCCAGCGCTCCTCGAACGCCTTCAGCTTGGCCCCCTCGGACCACTGCTCGGAGTCGAGGACCTCGGTCCAGAGCTCGAACAACTTGACACGATCGCGGTGATCGAACCCGATCGCGAACTTGGTCGCGTCGGGCCGGATTTTCTCTACGGACCCTACGGTCGGCTCCTTAAGTGATGTGACGGGGGCTTGAGCTCGAACGGAGTTGACGGGTTACGGATCGAGCGCGCGCAAGGCTACCAGCGAATCCGGACCCAATGCCCCGCTCTAGACGAGTTTTAGGGTCCTCTAAGGACGCAAATCGGGGCTTGTCGGGATCAGTCGTTCGAGTGGGCGCTGTCGAGCACCGCGCCGACCGCTCTTGAGCTCGCAAGGAGCATCGTCCCCCCGAGCGCGACGAGCATGAAGGCGACGAGGGCGACACCGTCGAGCGGCGTCGTCGACCAGTCCTCTTCGAAGATCAGCGGCGCCAGGATCACCGGGACCAGGACCTGGACGGCGAACATCACCGGCGCCACCTGGGTGGCGGGACGCCGCTGCAGGGCGCTCATCTCGCTGAGCAGCGCCAGGCCCTCGGAGGCGGCCGCGGTGGCGAGCCAGGCGGCAGCGGCCAGCACCGTTCCCGTCGAGAGCTCATCGGTCAACAGCTTGCTGGCGATCGCCGTCCAGGCGTAGCCGAAGCCGGCGCTGATGATCGCCAGCGTGGACGCCGCCCAGCCGCGCCTGCGCAGCGCGTAGGGAGCGAGGATCGGCAGCGCGACCAGGGCCAGCGAGAGCGCGATCGCCCAGGTCCCGGCGTGGTCGGTGGTGCGGTCGGGGGCCGCCCAGGCGACCCCTGCGACACCGGCGACGATCGCCGCGACGGCGCCGTACTCACGCCCGCCCGGCCTCTCCCCCAGTCTCGTCACCCCGAGCCAGAGCAGGACCAAGAGACCGCTGGCGAGGCAGGGCTGGACCACGGTCAGGGGCGCCAGCAGCAGCGCCGCGATCTCCAGCGGCCAGCCGAGCAGCCCCAGCCCCGTCGCCAGCAGCCACTTGCGGTTGCGCAGCAGCTTGCCGATCAGCGAGACCCGCAGCGAGTGCTCCTCCGGGACCTCCCGCGCCTGCAGCGCCTGCAGCGCGATCGAGGTGTTGTAGAGGACCGACGCGCCCACCGCGCAGAGGATGCCGAGGCCCAGCATCGCCCGAGCCTATTGCGGGCGAGCGGATACGAGCGGCCTCCACTGCAAGTAGAGGCCGACGCCCGCGCTCAGCGGTCCCGGTCGTCCTTGCTGTAGCGGACGATGACCGACGAGGTGGCGTAGACGGTTCCAGCCAACGTCGCCATCATCGCCAGGAAAATCACTTCGGGGGAAGCGCCGAGCAGCATCAGAGCGCTACAGGCGACGACCCAGAAGACCAATCCGCCCGTGAAGGCCAGCGTGAGCGCCTTGCGTTCGGTCATGAGGCCAAGGCTAGCAGCGTTGCAGACAAAACAACTACAGCACTGGCCAACACAATCCCTGCCAGGCCGCCGATCGCCGTCACCCGACGCTGCCAACCGCCGCAGACGCGGCAAGCAGGGCAGCGGCTTCCGACGCGAAATGGAGGATCGAAGCTGCTGAGCCCACGGGCCGACCCTAGGCAACCGCTCCGCACGCGTTGCGCGCAACGCGTAGCGCCTATGTCACACGATGATCAGGTCTCCTGGTACAGCGGGCCGTCGCCGCCCTCGGGGAGGGTGAGGCGGCCGCCCTTGGCGGTGATCGCGCCGCACTGGACGCAGTTGGAGGCGGTGACGTGGACGTCGACCTCGGCGGCACCGTTCTCGAGCTGGTCCTCGGGGATCTCGTAGACCTGTGCGGGGCACATCGAGACCCAGGTCTGGGCCACCTCGCGCGGCACCTTGGTCTGGATCCGGACGTGGTTGGGCGCGTCGTCGCGGGTCGCGTTGCCGGAGAGGAAGACCGAGTCGAGCTTGTTGAAGGTCAGCTCGTTGTCGGCTTTGACGTACTTGTCGCCGGCGCTGCCGATCTCCATCCTGTTCTCGGCGTCGTCCTCCTGCTTCCAGTGGCCGCCGGGGAAATAGCCTTTGGTCACGGTCATCGCCGAGGCGAAGGCGCCGCCGAGGAAGAAGCCTTTCGAGAACGGCTGGCGCATGTTGCGCGACTCGAAGAGGTCCTTCTCGATCATCGAGTTGTGGACCTTCTCGTCGTAGGCCTCGAAGTTGACCGCGTCGATGTCCTGCTTCAGCGCGTCGACGATGGTTTCAGCCGCGTACATGCCGGCGTGCATCGCGTAGTGGACGCCCTTCAGGGTCGGGATGTTGACCATGCTGGCCGCGTCGCCGGCGACCACCATGCCCGGCACCGCCAGACGCTTCGGCATCGCGAAGTAGCCGCCGGAGGGGATCGTCTTCGCCCCCCAGGCGACCCGCTTGCCGCCGTCGATCAGCTTCTTGATGAAGGGGTGGGTCTTCATCAGCTGCAGGGCGTCGTGGACCGAGAAGGTGGCGTCCGTGTAGTCGAGGCCTGCGACCAGGCCGATGCAGATCTTGTCCTCGCCCATCGGGTAGATGAAGCTGCCGCCGAACTCGTTGTAGCGGGCGCCCTTGCGCAGCGGCCAGCCCATCGTGTGGATCACGCGGTCGAGCGGCTCCTTCACCTCCCAGACCTCTTTCACCCCGAGCTCCCAGCGCATCGGGTCGGCGCCGTGCATGTCGAAGTAGTCGTAGGCGGCGTAGGTGAGGTGGCCGACCGTGCCCTCGGCGAGCACCGTCGCCTTGGCGACGACGTCGGAGCCGGGCTCGAAGTTGCCCATCTCCTCGCCGTCTTTGCCGCGCCCGCGGTCGCCGGAGCGCACGCCCTTGACGACCCGGTCCTCGACCAGCAGCTTGGTCGCCGCGGTCTCGGAGAGGATGTAGGCACCAGCTTCTTCGGCTTTGCCGGCGAGGAAGCGGCCCAGTTTCGCGACCGAAGTGACGTAGTTGCCGTGGTTTTTGAAGCCGGGCGGCGGCGGCTTCAGCGGAAAGGCTTTGGTCTTGGTGAGGACGTAGACGGCGTCCTTCTTGACCTCGCCATAGACCGGCCACTCCTCCTTCGGCAGGTCGGGGAACAGCTCTTCCATCGCCGAGGGCTTCATGTTGGCGCCGGAGAGCAGGTGCGCACCGGCGACTTTGCCCTTCTCGATCACCGCGACCGGGACTTCACCGAGCTTCTCGGTCAGCTCCGGCTCGTTCTCCAGCAGCTGCAGGATCTTGTTGGCGCAGGCGAGCCCGGCGGGGCCGCCGCCGACGATCGCGACACCGACCTCGATCCGGTCCTCCGGCGCGTCGGTCGGCGGACCGATGACGCTGGCGGAATCGAACGGGGGCGGAAACTCGCTCGGCGCAACTGCTGGCATCTCGAACTCCTTTCGCGCTGAAAAGCGACTGAGCCGGAGCTCAGCCGCCCTTCTTGGCTTTGATCGCCTCGGTCAGCTTGGGAACGATCTTGTGCAGATCGCCGACCACGCCGAGGTCCGAGAACTCGAAGATCGGGGCGTTCGGGTCCTTGTTGATCGCGAGGATGTTCTCCGAGTTCTGCATCCCGACCTTGTGCTGGATCGCGCCCGAGATGCCGGCGGCGAGGTAGAGCTTCGGCGCCACCGTCTTCCCGGTCTGACCGATCTGGGCCGCGTAGGGGTACCAGCCGGCGTCGACGACCGCGCGGGTCGCGGCGACGGCACCGCCCATCGAATCGGCGAGCTCCTCGGCCAGCTTGAAGCCCTCGGCTGCGCCGAGGCCGCGGCCGCCGCCGACGAGGATGTCGGCGTCCTCGATGTTGACGTCGGCGCCGCGCTGCTCGCCGCGCTGGACCATCGTCGCCTTGGTCGACCAGGCCGAGAGCTCGACCTCGACGTCCTCGACCGCGGCGCTGCCGCCGCTCTCTTTCGCGTCGAAGGCGTTGAGGCGGCCGATGATGATCCCCGGCTCACCGACGTAGCCGACGTCGGCGATCTGCGAGTCCTGCAGGATCGGGCGCTCGGCGACGAGCTTGCCGTCCTGGACCTTGACCTCGGTGACCTCCATCGTCACGCCGGCGCCGAGACGCGCGGTGAGGCCGGCGCCGATCTCGAAGCCGAGCAGGCCGCCGCCGAACAGCGCGTAGGAGATGCCGTTGTCCTGGATCACCTTCGCCATCGCGTCGACGATCGGCTGAGCCAAGCCCTCGGGCACGCTCTTGCACCGGTAGACCTTGGCGGCGCCCCAGTTGCCGAGCGAGGCGCAGGCGTCGTCGGCGACGTCACCGACGACCAGCGCGGCGGCCTCGCCGCCGATCTGGCCGGCCAGCTTCGCCGCCTCGGAAATGGCGCCGAGGGAGTTTTTGTTGAAGTTGCCCTCGTCGTCGTGGAGGGCGTAAACCAAGATTCCAGACATCTAGATCAGTTTCCTCTCGTCGAGCCAGGCGACGATCTTTTCGACCGTCTCGTTGGTGTCCTCGTCCTCGATGATCTCGCCGGCCTCCTTGGCGGGGGGCGGGTTGAGCGCGAGGACCGCGGTCTTCGAGCCGTCGGCGCCGACCTGCGAGGCGTCGATGCCGACGTCGCCGGTCGCCTTCGAGTCGAGGGGTTTCTTTTTCGCGCCCATGATCGCTTTCAGGCTCGGGTAGCGGGGCTCGTTGATCGCGTCGCCGACGCTGATCACGGCCGGCAGCTCGATCTCGACCGTGTCGTACCCGTACTCGGCCTGGCGCTCGCAGCGCAGCTTGCCGTCGGTGACGTCGATCTTGATCACCTGGGTCAGCGACGGCATCTGCAGGTGGTCGGCGACGACGGCGCCGATCGTGTAGCACTCGCCGTCGTCCGACTGCTGGCCGAGCAGGACCAGGTCCGGGCTCTCGGACTCGAGCACCTTGGCCAGCGAGTAGCCGGTCGCGCAGACGTCGGAGCCGGCGAGGGCGTCGTCGGAGAGGTGGACCGAGCGGTCGGCGCCGAGGGCGACGGCCTTGTGCAGGGCGCGGACGGCGGAGTCGGGGCCCATCGTGACCGCGACGACCTCCTCGACCGGGATCGCGCCACCCTCCTTGATCTGCATGGCCGCCTCGAGGGCGTGCGTATCGAAGGGGTTGAGGTTTTTCTCGCCGCTGCGGTCCAGACGCATGGTGCCGGGGTCGATGCGCTTCTGCACCGCGGCGTCCGGGACCTCCTTGACGAGGACGCAGATCTTCAAAGTGAAGCCTCCTTGGGGATGATTCTCAGGTCTTGGCGGGCTGCGGTCAGATGATTGATTCCCCACCCGCGGGAGTGGGGAATCAATCATCTAACGCCTCGCGGCCCCGCTGCGGGGCGGGATCTTATCGATTGCTGGCAGACGGTTGACTGACCAGTCAATCAGGACTATACCCCGATTCACCGGACCTATGCACGGATCCGTGTAGGAATCTCCTTGAGGCCGGCTATTCACCGCGCGCGTGGCGCTCGGCCGCGCCCTCGCGGATGTACTCGACGATCTCGTCGGTACCGGAGCCCGGGGTGAACACCTCGGCGACGCCGAGCTTCTTCAGCTCGGGGATGTCGTCGGCGGGGATCGTGCCGCCGACGGTGACGAGGACGTCGTCGACCCCCTGCTCGTGCAGCAGCTCGACCACGCGCGGGACCAGGGTCATGTGGGCACCGGAGAGGATCGAGAGTCCGACCGCATCGGCGTCCTCCTGGATCACGGTCTCGGCGATCTGCTCCGGCGTCTGGTGCAGGCCGGTGTAGATCACCTCCATGCCGGCGTCGCGCAGGGCGCGGGCGATGATCTTGGCACCCCGGTCGTGCCCGTCGAGGCCGGGCTTGGCGACGACGACGCGGATCTTGCGTGCGGTTGCTGCCTCCATCGGACCAGAAACCCTAGTAGGGATTGGCGAAACCCGCGTGTGCGCACCAGTGGCGCATTTGTTCGGCTATTCCGAACAAATGCGCCACTGTCCGGGGCGCGGGTGCTCACCGGCGGCGGCCGGAGGCGTTGCCGCGGCGGGCGGCGACCCGCGAGGCGCCGAAACCGGCGACCGTCGCCAGGATCGTGACCGCGATTGCGACGAGACGGCGGCCAAGGCGTTCGAACCGCTTCACCTGCCAACCCTCCTCGCGGGCGATCGCGGCCAGCGGCGGGTCGGGGTTGACGGCGACCGGATTGCCGACCGCGCGCAGCATCGGCAGGTCCGAGAGCGAGTCGGAGTAGGCGTAGGAGGCGGCGAGGTCGATCTCGTGCCGGGCGGCGAACGCCTCCATCGCCTCGACCTTGCCGGGGCCGTAGACGAACGGCCCGTCGAAGCGGCCGGTGAAGTTGCCCTCGCCGTCGACCTCGTAGCGGGTGCCGATCCCACCCTCCATGCCGAGCACGCGGGCGAGCGACTCGACGATCCCGTTGCCGGCCGCGCTGACGATGAAGGCCGGTCGGCCGGCGTCCTGGTGGGCGTGGACCTCCTCGAGCATCTGCGGGTAGACGCGCGGCAGGATCGCCGCCATCACCTCCGGCTCCATCCGCACGATCGTCTTCTCCGGCACCCCCTTGATCAGCTCGCGGGCGACCCGCAGGACCTCACCCGTGCGCTCGTCGGTGGTGCCGCGCAGGCGGTAGCGCAGGTGCTCGACCCCGAAGCTCGCCAGCTGCCGCCGCCCGACGATCCCCTGCCGAGTGGCAACGCGGGCGAACTGCATCCCCGACGACCCCGCCATGAGGGTCTTGTCCAGGTCGAAGAATGCGGCGGCGCGGCTCATTCTGGGTCAAACGAGGGTCCGAAAACCAAGCAGGTCGGTGGACGCAGGGAGGCCGGTGAGGGGAGCGCACTCACGTGCGTGACCCGATCCGACCGACCGAGGACGCCGAGATGCGCCGGTTTGCAGGGCCCTCACGCCGGTTTGCAGGGACCGCGCTTACTGCGCGGCCACCTCCAAAACGATCGCGTCTCCCTGGCCCCCGCCTGAGCAAATGGCCGCGACACCCAACCCCCCGCCGCGGCGGCCGAGCTCGTGGACAAGGGCGCCGACGATGCGGGCGCCGGAGGCGCCGATCGGGTGGCCGAAGGCGATCGCGCCGCCGTTGACGTTGACGTTCTCCTCGTCGATGCCGAGGATCCGCATCGAGCCGATCGCGACCGAGGCGAAGGCCTCGTTGATCTCCCAGAGGTCGACGTCCTGCGGCGTCTTGCCGATCTTCTCCAGTGCCACCAGTGCGGCGTTGCCGGGGGTGCGGGCGAGGTAGGCGAAGTCGTCGGCGACGGTAGCGTAGGAGAGGATCCTGGCCAGCGGCGTCCTGCCTTCCTTCTCCGCCCACTCGTCGGCAGCGACGACGATCGCGCCGGCACCGTCGTTCACACCAGGCGCGTTGCCGGCGGTGTGGGTCGCCCCCTCGCCGCCAACCGCCTTCAGCTTCGCGAGGGTCTCCAGCGTCGTCTCCGGCCGCGGCGCCTCATCGACCTCGACCACGGTGTCGCCCTTGCGCCCCTTGACGGTGACCGCGACGATCTCCTCGGCGATCCGACCCGCCTCCATCGCCTCACCGGCGAGGCGCTGGGAACGCTCGGCGAATTTGTCCATGTCGGCGCGGGTGATCTCCATCTCGTTCGAGACCTCGCTCGCCTCGTTGATCATCTGCTTGCCGGTGAACGGGTTGGTGAGCCCGTCGTGGGTCATCGCGTCGAGCGCCTCGACGTCCCCCATCCGAAAGCCGAAGCGGGCGTTGGGAAGCAGGTACGGCGCCTTGCTCATCGACTCCATGCCGCCGGTGACGGCGACGCCGGTCTCGCCGGCACGGATCGAGAGGTCGGCGAGGCCGAGGCTTCGCATGCCCGAGGCGCAGACCTTGTTGATCGTCTCCGAGGGGACCTCCTTCGGGATCCCGCCCTTGATCTGGGCCTGGCGCGAGGGGATCTGGCCCTGGCCGGCCTGCAGGACCTGGCCGAAAACGACCTGCTCGACCTGCTCGGCGCCGACGCCGGAGCGCTCCAGCGCCGCGGCGATCGCAGTGCCGCCGAGCTCGGCCGGGTCGACAGAGGCGAGGGCTCCGCCCATCTTGCCGACGGGGGTGCGCGCGGTTCCGAGGATGACTGAGCTGGGCATCTACTCCCTTTCTGCTGCGTTTTGGTCAGGCTTGGTCAAGTGGGCGTCGAACCCGGGATGGGGACGATACCGGGAGGCACTCGGGGCGCCGGGCGCGAATGCATAGACTCGCGCCCGATGAAGGTCGAGGTCAGAGACGGGGATCTGCTGTCGGCTGACGCGGAGCTGGTCGTCGTCGGCCTGCACGAGGGGGACGACCTGCCGGCGGCGATCGCCGGCGCGCCGGGTGCCGCCGCGGCCAGGGCCGCCTTCAAGAGCCTTTCCCCCGTCTTCCCGGCCGACGGCCCGCGGCTGCTGGTCGTCGGCCTCGGCAAGCGCGAGAACGCCGACGCCGAGCGACTGCGGGTCGCGGCCGCCGCTGCGGTCAAGGCGGCGTCCCGGCAGGGAGCCGGCTCGATCGCCTGGCTGCCGCCGGACTCGGTCGCGCTCGAGGCCGCCGCCGAGGGCCTCGTCACCGGCACGATCCTCGGCTCCTACCGCTTCGAGCGTTTCCGGGGCAGCGACCCCGAGGGGCCCAAGACTCGCGTCGAGCGGCTTGTCCTGCTGGCACCAGGCAACATCGCGCCCGCCGCCGAGGCGGCGCGGATCGGTGCCGAAGCCCAGAACCGGGCCCGCGACCTGCAGAGCACGCCCGCCAACTTCGCCACCCCGGCGTACCTCGCCGAGCGCGCCGCCGAGATCGACGCCGGCGCCGAGGCGGTCAGCGCCGAGGTCCTCGGTCGCGACGAGATCGTCGCCCAGGGGATGGGCGGGCTCGCCGCCGTCTCGCAGGGCAGCGCCGAGGAACCGCGGCTGATCGTCCTCCGCTACGGCGGCGGCAGCGGCCCGACGCTGGGCCTGATCGGCAAGGGCGTCACCTTCGACACCGGCGGCATCTCGCTGAAGCCGGGGCTCGGGATGCAGGAGATGAAGTACGACATGTCGGGCGGGGCGGCGGTCCTGGAGGCGGTTGCGGCGATCGCCGAGCTCAGCCTCGCGATCGACGTGATCGCCGTCGTCCCGGCGACCGAGAACATGCCCTCCGGCAGCGCGATCAAGCCCGGTGACGTCATAACCCAATACAACGGCAAGACGGTCGAGGTCAACAACACCGACGCCGAGGGCCGGCTGATCCTCGCCGACGCCCTCGCCTACGCGATCGAGCTCGGCGCCGAGCGGGTCGTCGACATCGCCACCCTGACCGGCGCGGTGGTGATCGCGCTCGGCTCGACCTACGCGGCCGTGCTCGGCAACGACGACGCGCTCGCCGAGGAGCTGCTCGACGCCGGCGCCGCGACCGGCGAGCTGACCTGGCGCCTGCCGCTGCACCCCGAGTTCAAGGAGATGATGAAGGGCACCGTCGCCGACCTCTCGAACCTCGCCTCCAAGCGCGAGGCGGGAACGGCGACCGCCGCCTCCTTCCTCGAGGAGTTCGTCGGCGAGACCCCCTGGGCGCACATCGACATCGCCGGCACCGCCTGGGACGTCGGCCGCGAGTACACCGGCAAGGACGCCAGCGGCTACGGCGTCCGCCTGCTGGTCGAGCTCGCCCGCCGGCTCGCCGCCTGATGCCTTTTCCACACTGGGGTGTGGCAAATACATCGAGCGCGCCCGCTCACTCGCCGCCGAGGATCATGCAGGTCGCGGTGCCGCTGGCCAGCAGCTTGCCGGTAGCGGCCGCGGTCAGGGCCGCCTCGGCGGTCGCCTGCTTGCGGCCGCGGTAGAGGACGTTGGCCTCGCAGAGGACGCGGCCGGTGTCGCGGGTGATCGGCCGCACGTACTTGGCCTCGAGGCCGAGCGAGGTGTAGCCGACGCCGGCGGGCAGCATCGTGTGGACCGCGCAGCCGAGCGCCGAGTCGAGCAGGGTCGCGGCGTAGCCGCCGTGGACGACGCCGATTGGGTTGTAGTGCTCCTCCCCCGGTTCGCCCTCGAAGACGACGCGTCCCTGCTCGAGCTCGACTGGCCGCAGCCGCATCGTCACCGCGATCGGCGGCGGCGGCATGTCGGCGGCGACGATCGCCGCCATGTACTCCATCCCGGTCATCGCCGCCCCGGCGGCGGCGGTCGCCACCGGGTCCTGCCAGGTCAGGGTGCGGCTGCGTGAGGTCTCGGGGCTGCTGGCGGCAAAGGCCTCGGCGGCCTGTGCCGCGGACCCCTCGCCAGCGAGGACGACTTCGTCGCCGCTCAACGCGGGGCGCTCCTGTGGATGAGCGCCGTCTCCCGGGCCGCACCGCGGCGCGAAGCCGGATAGATCAGGTCGGCGGTGATCTCCGCCTGCGTGATCTCGACGCGAGGGGCCTTGCTCTTGGGGTGGTGCCGGTGCCTGTGGATCAGCCTCATCTAGATCGCCTCCGATCGGGCTGTGCGAGCGAGTTTCTTGAAGCAACTCATTACTTGGGCGTGAGCCTACCGCAGTGGGTTGCTTGATGCAACCTTGTGTGCGAAGATCACAGGATGCTGCGTGCCGACTATCCAGGCCAGTACTGCTCGATCGCCAAGTCACTGGAGGTGATCGGCGAGCGCTGGTCGCTGCTGATCGTCCGCGACATCTTCAACGGCCACCGCCGCTTCGGCGAGCTGCAGAGCTCGCTCGGGATCGCCCGCAACGTCCTCTCCGCCCGTCTGCAGCGGCTGACCGACGAAGACATCCTCGAGCGCCGCGCCTACCAGGAAAGCCCTCCCCGCTACGAGTACTTCCTGACCGAGAAGGGCCTCGACCTCTGGCCGGCCCTGATCGCGCTGATGAACTGGGGCGACCGCTACTCGGCCGGCCCCGAGGGCCCGCCGCGGCTGATCGTCCACAAGGAGTGCGGCGGCCGGGTCAGCGAGCGCGGCGTCTGCGAAGAGTGCGGCGAGACCCTGAACGCGCGCGACGCGCGCCAGGTGGCCGGACCAGGTTGGGACGCGGCGGTGGCATCGGGCGCCGCCGAGGGTGCGGGCGGAGCCTGACCGCTGGCTACGAGGGCCGCGGTTTTTTCCGCAGCGAGGAGATCTCCTTGTACTCCATGATCATCAGCCGATCCTTGACGCGGTCGGCGGACCGCTTCATCGCGATCAGGTGGTCGAGTGAGGCGACCCGGATCTCGAGCCCGTCGTAGAACTCGATCCGCGCCTCGTGCCGCAACTCCTCGTAGTCGCGGACCCCTGAGAGCTCACCGAGGATGTCGAACATGCCGAACTGCGTGTCGAAGGTGAAGTTCGCCCCGTTGTCCAGCATCGTCGCGTCGAGTTCGATCGGCAGGTCCGGTGGTCCACCGCGCCAGCGCACCTTCAACTCCCTGAGCGCCTTGGCGAGCCTTTCGAGATTGCCGCGGTCGCGGGCGTAAGCGACGTCGAGGTCATAAGTGGGATAGGCCGAACCATGGATCCAGCCCGCGATGCCGCCGACGACGACGAAGTCGACCCCGTTCCTGATCAGCGCACCGAGCAGCGGATTCAGTTCTAGCCCATCGCCGAGATCCGTATTGGCCATGTGGGCCTGAGCCGCGGCAGACGGATTCACTCCCCCCCTCATTTCCCTAACCGCGTCTGCGAAGCCCAGGCCCTTGTTCACGCGATCAGATGGGCTCAGCCGCAGATTCCCTTCGTTGAGCGTCAAATCGATACCGGTGTCCGGCCACTCGGAGCCAACCGTGAGTTCCTCGCCGAGCAGGTCGAGCAAGATGTGCACGGTCTCGAAGGTTGGCGAGACCCGGCCTGACTCGATGCGAGAGATCGCCGACTGCCTGGTGCCGGCGCGGATCGCGAGCTGAGCCTGACTGACGCCGTGGCGCTGACGGGCTTCTCGCAGAAGTTCGCCCGGGGTTTTCATGAGAAAAATATAGCTTATTTGTATTTATAGCTGAAACGCTATATCCGCTCAGGCGCTAGCTTACCCGGAGACAAAAAGGGTTGAGCACACGAGGAGGAGCGGGAATGGCGACGGCGGCTGAGCTTCAGGTCCGGGACAAGGTCTTCATCGGGGGCGAGTGGGTCGAGCCGAGCGGCGGCGAGAAGATCGACGTCGTCAACGCCAGTACCGAGGAGGTGATGGGGACGATCCCGGCCTGCACGCCGGTCGACTCCGACCGCGCGGTCGCCGCCGCCCGCGGGGCCTTCGAGGCCTGGTCGCAGACTTCGCGCGAGGAGCGCGCCGGTTATCTCGGCGCGATCGCCGCCGGCCTCGGCGAGCGCAAAGAGGAGATCGCGGCGACGATCGCCCAGGAGCTGGGGATGCCGCTGAAACTGAGCGAGATGATCCAGGCCGGCCTGCCCGCCCTCCACTTCGGCTCGGTTCCGCAGCTGATGGAGGAAATCAAGTGGGAGGAGGAGATCGGCAACTCGCGGGTGCTGCGCGAGGCGGTCGGCGTGGTCGGCGCGATCACGCCCTGGAACTACCCGCTGAACCAGATCGCGGTCAAGGTCGCCCCCGCCCTCGGCGCCGGCTGCACCGTCGTGCTGAAGCCGAGCGAGGTGACGCCGCTGAACGCCTTCATCCTCGCCGAGATCATCGAGGCCGCCGGTCTGCCCGCCGGCGTCTTCAACCTCGTCACCGGCACCGGCCCGGTGGTCGGCGAGGCGATCGCCGCCCACCCCGGCGTAGACATGGTCTCCTTCACCGGCTCGACCCGGGCCGGCAAGCGGGTCTCCGAGCTGGCCTCGGCGACGGTCAAGCCGGTGGCGATGGAGCTCGGCGGCAAGTCGCCGAACCTGCTCCTCGACGACGCCGACCTCGAGCAGGCGGTGCCCGACGGCGTCGCCAAGTGCTTCCTCAACTCCGGCCAGACCTGCAGCGCCCTGACCCGGATGCTGGTCCCGCGCCAGCGCCTGGCCGAGGCCGAGGAACTCGCCGTCGCCGCCGCCGAGCAGTTCACCCCGGGCGACCCGTTCGACGCCGGGACCCGGCTCGGGCCGCTCGTCTCCGGCGTCCAGCGCGACCGCGTCCGCGGCTACATCAAGGCCGGTGAGGAGGAGGGCGCTCGCCTGCTGACCGGCGGCGCCGAGGCGCCGGAGGGTCTCGACCGCGGCTACTTCGTCCGCCCCACCGTCTTCTCCGACGTCGCGCCCGAGATGACGATCGCCCAGGAGGAGATCTTCGGGCCGGTGCTGGTGATCCAGCCCTACGAGGGCGAGGACGACGGCATCCGGATCGCCAACGACAGCGCCTACGGCCTCGCCGGGGGTGTGTGGTCCGGTGACCAGGAGCGGGCGATCGCGGTCGCCAAGCGGATCCGCACCGGCCAGATCGAGATCAACGGCGGCGCCTTCAACCCGCTGGCGCCCTTCGGCGGCTACGGCCAGTCGGGGCATGGGCGCGAGAACGGGCGGTATGGATTGGAGGAGCTGCTGCAGGTCAAGAGTTTGCAGCTGTAGGTCAGGGGCTCGAGGGCACACCCGCCCTGCACCCCGACTTGGGCAGGTAGGGGTGCAGGGCGGGTGTGACGAGCGCCAATCGACGGGCGCCCCAGTGGTCAGTTTCTCCTGTGCGACTTTGTACCCCCTATAGCGGGTACAAAGTCGCACAGGAGGATTTGTGCATTGGTTCCGGCCTCTTGAGCCGGATTCAAGCGGCCTTCAAGGTGAAGTGGACGCGGGTTCCGGGGGAGGCGCGTTCGAGCCAGATGCGGCCGCCGTGGGCCTCGACGATCGCGCGGGAGATCGCGAGGCCGAGGCCGGCTCCGTCCTCGCCGCGGGCGGCGTCGCCGCGGTAGAAGGCATCGAAGACGCGCTCCTCGGCACCGTCGGGCACGCCCTCGCCGTCGTCGGCGACCTCGACCTCGACGTCGTCGCCGGCGGCGCGGCGGGCGCGGACGGTGACGGTGCCGTCGGCCGGGGTGTGGCGGATCGCGTTCTGGATCAGGTTGAAGAGAACCCGTTGCACCTTCTCGGCATCGGCCTCGGCGACGACCTTCTCACCGGCCGGCAGGTCGGCGGCGACCGCGACGCCGCGGGCCTCGCCCTGGGCCCGCATCGCGGCGACGGTGTCGTCGATCAGCCCGCCGAGCTCGACCTGGCGCATCGTCCAGGAGATCTCCCCCGCCTCGATCCGCGAGAGCTCGAAGAGGTCGTCGACGAGGCCGCTGAGGACCTCGACGTGGGTGCGGATCTCGCGCAGATAGCGGTCGCGGGTCTCCCCGGTCGCGACGCCGTCGTCGATCGACTCGACCAGCAGCCGCAGCGAGGCCAGCGGCGTGCGCAGATCGTGCGAGGCGGCGGCGACCAGCTGGCGGCGCATCTCCTCGATCTCGCGCCGCGAGCGCTCCTCCATCGAGAGGCGGACGGCCAGCGCCGCCGCCAGCGCCGCGCCGGCGGCGGCGAGGACGACGAGCAGGACCTGGGTCCAGCCCATCCGGTTGGGAACGGCGACCGCGGCGGCGCCGGCGAGGAAGGCGGCGACGGCGATGACAAGCGCACGCTTCACGCTTTGAACCTGTAGCCGACGCCCCACACGGTCTCGATGAAGCGCGGCATCTCGACGTCGTCGCCGAGCTTCGCCCGCAGGCGGCGGATGTGGACGGTGACGGTGCTGGTGTCCTCGAAGAACGCCTCCCCCCAGACCGCTTCCATCAGCTGGTCGCGCGAGTAGACCCGGCCGGGGTGCTCGGCGAGGAAGGCGAGCAGGTCGAACTCGCGTTGGGTCAGGGCCAGCTCCGCGCCGTCGAGGATGACCCGCCGCGAAGCCGGCTCGATCCGCAGCGACCCGCGCTCGATCGGCGGCGCTTCGTCGGACGGCGGCGCCACTCGGCGCAGCACGGCCTCGGCGCGAGCGACCAGTTCCTTCGGCGAGAACGGCTTGACCACGTAGTCGTCGGCGCCGTCGCGGAGGCCGACGAGACGGTCGGACTCCTCGCCGCGCGCGGTCAGCAGGATCACCGCGATCCGCGGCCCCGCGCGTTCGTGCAGCTGGCGCATCACCTCGAGGCCGTCGATCCCGGGCAGCATCAGGTCGAGGACGACGAGGTCGGGGCGGTGCTCGCCGGCGATCCGCAGGGCCTCGGGCCCGTCGGCCGCCTCGTGGGTCTCGAACCCGGCCCGCTCCAGGTAACGGGCGACGACCTCGACGATCGTCGGCTCGTCGTCGACCACGAGCACGGTGCGCGGGGCGTCCTCGGTCATCGCCGCGATTGTCGCGCCTGGCTCGGGTGCCAGGTTGGCGCTAGCCGAAGGTGAAGGCATATCCCGTCACCCCCGCTTCCGGTTCCAGTTCGAGCAGGTGGTGCTCGACCCGCGGCAGGTCGACGAGCTCGTAGAGTCGCTGGGAGTCGACGGTGACGGCGCCGCCGTGAACGTCGGCGCCGGCGTCGGCGGCCCCGATCGGGTGTCCGTCGAGCCTGACCCGGACCTTGCGCGGGTGGCCGGGCGAGCCGAGCACCAGGTACACGCGGCGAGCGCCGAACGCGAGGTCGAGCCCCGCCCCGCCGGCGGCGGTCGCCGACTCCAGCGCGATCCGCCAGCGGCCGCGATAGGCGAATTCGTTGGGCGGCACCCGCGCCGGGGCGCGCAGGGCCGGGGAGCTGAAGTCATGGAGACCGGGCGACAGCTCTGGATTGGTGAGCCGTTCGGCGCGGAATGGGCCGAGGTAGGTCTCCGGCGTCGTCACCCCGGCCGACGGCGCGAGGCCGTGGGCGTCGGCCCGCCCGGCGCCGACCCTGTCGCCGGCTTCAGCGAGCAACCGGCGGATCACTGCTTCTTTCTTCCCGTAGTCGCCCTCGCCGAAATGGGCGTAGCGGACGTCGCCGTTGGCGTCAACGAAGTACTCGGCCGGCCAGTAGAGGTTGCCGTAGGCGTTCCAGGTGCCCTGTTCGTTGTCCTGGACGACGGGATATTCGATTCCTTCACGGGCGATCGCCGCTGCGACGTTGCCCGCTTCGCGCTCGAACGGGAACTCCGGCGTGTGGACGCCGACGATCGTCAGGCCGTCCTTCGCGTAGCGCTTGTTCCAGGCGTTCAGATAGGGCAGCGTGCGGATGCAGTTGACGCAGCTGTAGGTCCAGAAGTCGATCAGGACGACGTGGCCGCGCAGGCCGTTCATCGTCAACGGGCGGTCGCCCGGCGTGTTGAACCACTGCTCGGTGTCGGTGAATTCCGGTGCCGGGCCGTAGTTCTTCAGGCCACTCTGCGAAGCGCGCGAGCCGATCCCGTGCGGATTGACGCCGTCGATCCGCGCCAGCGCCGCCTGCGCCGAGTCGGTGTTCTCGATCGCTTCGGCCGGGTCGACGAGGAACGAGGGCAGATCGGCGACGACCTCGTGCTGGAAGCGGAGGTCGTATTCGCCGAGCATCGCCAGCGCGACGATCACCATCACCGCCCCGGTTGCGACCTGCAGAGCCGAGCCGCGGCGCGCCAGCGGCCGGACCAGGCGGCGGCCGCCGACCATCAGCAGGTAGAGGACGCCGGCTGAGCCGAGCGCGTAGGCGACGGCGACCGCGAGGCGGCCGGCGTTGAAGCTCTGCGAGGCGGTGACGGTGATCACCCCGGCCAGGATCGGGCCGGCGCAGGGAAGGTAGACGATGCCGAGGCTGCCGCCGAGCAGGAACCCCGACCAGAAGCCATCGCCGCCGGCGCGGGGAGCGCCGAAGCGACTGGTCACGCCGCTGATGCCGGCCTCGAGCCGGGCGGCGAGCGGCGGAATCATCAAGACGACGCCGAAGACGACGAGGACGCCGATCGCGATGTTGCGGAGCAGATCGTTCGGCAGCCCCAGGGCCGAGATCACGTAGACGAGCGCGACCACCGCGAAGCTGAAGGAGACGACCAGCCCGGCGACGATCCCGAGCGGGCGACGGCGGCCGCCGGTCGCCCCGGCGGAGAGCGCGATCGGCAGCACCGGCAGCACGCACGGCGAGACCGCGGTGGCGGCGCCGGCGAGGAAGCCGAAGAGGATCAGGAGGACCATCGCAACAACCCTTCCAGGCCGGGATTACGAGGAGATGACGGCCACGGATCAGCGGCCGGGGCGGCGGTCGCTCAGAGACGCGGGGGCGCAGCGGTGACGGCGCCCTTCGGCCGCTCGGCCACCTCTGCCGCCCGACCAACCGCCTCGCTGACGCCGTAGTGCGAGCAGATCGTCAGCTCGTGCTCGCGCAGCAACGGCCGCTCCGGGTCGACGACCGGCGCCTTGGCGAGCTTCTCGCCCTCCTGCACGACCCAGACGCCGAACGGGGCGCCAGCGCAGAAGTTGAGCGGCACGGCGACGACGCGCCCGGCTTTGCGGCGGCGGCTGAGCTTCGCGATCAGCCAGGCCGGTTCGCCGCTGTCGTCGTCGACGTAGAAGCCGGTGACCTCGCCGATCTCCTCGCCGCCGAGCTCGGTCACCCCGGCCCCGATCCACTCGAACGCCTCTTCCAGGGTCGGCAGCGCGGCGGCTTCGCTCATTCGGCGTGCCTCGCGAGCAGCTCGGCGGCAGCGGAGGCCGGGTCGAGCTCCCGGCGGACGACCCTGTCGAGCAGCGCCGCCGTCGCCGGGTCCTCGGAGACGGTCTGCTCGAGCTTGCGCCGCATCCGCGAGGCGGCGATCCCCAGCACCTCGCTGCGCAGGTTGCGGGCGCGGCGCTCGGCCAGCGTCCCCTCCGCCTCGATGAACTCCCGGTGGGCCTCGATCTGCGCCGCCAGCTCGTCGACCCCCTCCCCGCGCGCCGCCTCGGTGCGCAGGATCGGGACTTTCCAGGCATCGGGGACCTGGGAGAGGGCGAGGACGCCGCGGACCTCGCGGACCATCGTGTCGGTCATCGGATGGTCGGCCTTGTTGACGACGATGATGTCGGGGATCTCCATCACCCCGGCCTTCAGCGCCTGGATCGAGTCGCCGGAGCCGGGCATCAGCGCGAGGACGATCGTATCGGCGTGGTCGACGATGTCGATCTCGGCCTGGCCGACGCCGACGGTCTCGATCAGGACGTCGTCTTTGCCGGCCGCGTCCATCACCAGCGCCACCTGCAGCGCCGCCTCGGAGAGGCCGCCGAGGGCGCCGCGCGAGGCCATCGAGCGGATGAAGACGCCCTTGTCGAGGAAATGGTCGGTGAGGCGGATGCGGTCGCCGAGCAGGGCGCCGCGGGTGAAGGGGCTGGAGGGGTCGATCGAGAGCACCGCGACCTCGCGCTCGGCCTTGCGCAGCTCACCGGTGAGAGCGCCGATCAGGGTGCTCTTGCCGACCCCCGGCGGACCCGTGAAGCCGACGATCCGCGCCTTGCCGGTGCGCGGGTAGACCTCGCGGACCAGTTCCCAGCCGGCCGGGTCGTCGGACTCGATCAGGGTTATCGCCCGCGCCAGCGCCCGCTTGTCGCCGGCGGCGAGCCGCTCGGCGAGGGGCGCGGACGCAGCCTTGCCGGCCTGCTCCGCACTCATCGGCGCCAGTCTAGGTAACTAACCGGGCACTCGCGATCCCTGTTTAGAGTTGCCCGGCCGTGATCCGCTTCCTGGCCCGCCACCACATGCTGAACCACCGCTACGGCCTGCTGCTGTGGCGCTACTGCTGGCGACGGCTGCTGACCCGCGCCGGGCGCCGCTGGCAGACCGACGGGATGCTGTTCCTCGGCCGGCACCTGGAAATCCAGATCAACCGCAACGCCGAGGTGCGTTTCGGGCGCTTCGTCTGGCTCGGAGACGGGACCAAGATCCGCTGCCACGAGGGGGCCGTCGAGATCGGGCAGAAAACGGTGATGGGCCAGGAGTGCACGATCTCCGCCTACCAGAGGGTGCGGATCGGCGAGCAGTGCGTGATCGCCGACCGGGCGATGTTCATCGACTTCGACCACGGCGTCGTCGAGGTCGAGCGGCCGATCCGGCTGCAGGGCATCTACAAGCGCGACGTCCTCGTCGGCTCCAACGTCTGGATCGGGTACGGCGCCTGCATCCTGCGCGGCGTCTCGGTCGGCGACAACTCGGTGATCGGGACCAACGCGGTGGTGACCAGGGACGTCCCTGCCAACGCGGTCGTCGCCGGTGCCCCGGCGCGGGTGATCAGGATGCGCGATGTGCCGACCGATCTGCGCTGGGAGCACCCGGTGGAACCCGACCCGTCGGCGCCGACTACCCTCGCCCAGCCCTGACGGCGACCCGAAGGTCCGTCTTCGAAAAATCCTCGCCGACGAAGAGCAGGGGCTCGTCGGCTAGGCGCGCGGTTGCGTAGGTCATGCAGTCGCCGTAGTTGAGTCGGGCCGGGTGGCGACCCTTCCCGTAGCGAAGAAAGGCTAGCGCCGCCAATTCAGAATGCCTACCGTTGAAAGGCGCCACTATTACTTCGTTCCCAGCGAGGAAATCGCGGACGAGGCCGCGCGCGGGGACCGAGGCGGGCGGTTAGGACCAACTCGACCTCGAACAGGGTCGGAGCCCCGATCGTGACTTCCGGCGCCGTCCGAATCGCCCCCGCCAGCCCCTGATGACCATCCTCACGGAGGATGACCGCGACCGCAGCTGAGCTGTCGACGATCAAACGCCCTCCAGCCCGTAGCCGAGGATCTCTTCCTTCTCCGCTTTCGTCATCGACGGCTGGTCAAGCAACTCGTCCGGAATCTGGGACCAGATCCTGGACTCCATGAACTCGAGGAACTCCTTTTCGGATTTTGGCCGCCGCTGGCCTGGCCGCCGCGCTAGCAGATCGCGGCGATCGCGCAGCGATTCCCGCACCGCTTCGACCTCGGTCCCTCCCGTCATCCTCGCCACTTCAGCCGCCAATGTCTCCGTCTCTGGATCCTCGATCTTCAGGGCCATGATGGAAGCGTTGCAGACCCCCACCGAGGAAAGGACAGTAGCAGGAGTGGAATGTATTGTCTACATCGAATAAGGCATAAGTAACCCGCCAGGTCCCGCGGAGCATGCGCACTGGCTCGAACGGAGAGCCGAGGTGTGTTGATGTTGGCGGCGACAGACAAAAGACTTCACTCGGTGGACGTGGCAGCGCGCTTCGGCGAGAACCTGGTGGTCTACCGGCGTCGGGCCGGGCTCTCGCAGGAAGAGCTCGGCTTCCGCGCCTCGCTGCACCGAACCGAGATCGGGCAGCTCGAGCGCGGCGACCGGCTGCCGCGAATCGACACCCTGGTCAAGCTGGCGGGGGCGCTCTCGATCCCGCCGGGCGATCTGCTGAAAGGCATCGCCTGGACGGCCGGCGGGACCAGGACCGGCCGCTTCAAGGTCCGCGAGGACTGACCGAGCTGCCCCGGCCGCTCAGCGGCGCCGCTCAGGCGGGATCGAGCTTGGCGCCGGCGAGGTCGGCGTAGACGGCGGCGGTCTGCACGGCGACGTCGCCCCACTCGAAGCGGCGCACGTGCTCGTAGGCTTCGGCTACCAGGCGGCGGCCGAGCTCGTCGTCGGAGAGGACGCGGATCGCGACCTCGGCGAGGGCATCGGGGTCGTGGGCGCGGAAGCGCAGGCCGGCCTCCTCGTGGGGGACGACCTCGCGCAGGCCGCCGGTGTCGGCGACGATGCAGGGGCAGCCCGAGGCCATCGCCTCGAGCGCCACCAGCCCGAACGGCTCGTAGATCGAGGGCACGACGGTGAGGTCGGCGATCCGGTAGAGCGAGTGGAGGACGTCGTCGCCGATCCAGCCGAGGAAGGTGCCGTGCTCCATCAGCCCCAGCTCCTCCGCCTGCCGGTGCAGCTCGGCCTCGTGGGTGCCGGAGCCGGCGACCAGGAAGCGGGTGCCGGGAACTTCCTCGATCACCCGCGGCATCGCCTCCAGCGCCAGCTGGAAGCCCTTCTCGTAGACGAGGCGGCCGATCAGCAGCACCAGCTTCTGGTCGGGCTCGGCGAACTCGGCCCGCAGCTTCGCCAGGTCGGCGGGGTCCTGCGCGGGCAGATCGTCGGGATCGATCCCGTTCGGGATCACCGTCACCCGCCGCTCCTCGACGCCGAAGATGTCGACGACCTGTTCGCTCATGTACTGGGAACAGGCGATCACCCGCTGCGAGCGGTTGACGATCCAGCGCTCGACGCCGTGGATGTAGGTCTGGGGGTGCTTGTCGACCCAGCCCTGGTGGCGGCCGTACTCGGTCGCGTGGATCGTCGTCACCAGCGGCGCTTCGAAGCGGCGGGCGAGATGGTCGCAGGCGTTGGCGACGAGCCAGTCGTGACCGTGGACGAGGTCGAAGCTGTAGCGGTCCCCGAGCTCGACGCCGGCGGCCAGCATGTCCGAGTTCATCCGCTCGACCCAGGCGACGAACTCACCGAGGTCGGTCGGCCTGGTCGGCTCGCGGATGCGGTGGATGATGACGCCGGCGCTGCGCTCCTCGGCCGGTGACTCCTCGCCGCCGCGGGTGAGGACGTGGACCTCGACCCCGAGCTCGACCAGCGCCTCGGAGAGCTTGCGCACGTGGCGCGCCAGCCCTCCCTCGATCAGCGGCGGGTACTCCCAGGAGAGGATCAGGACGCGGGTCATCGAGAGTCTGGTCTGGGGTGTCAGGGCTCCAGCAGGGCGGCGATGCTGAGGTCCGGCGCGAGCGAACGCATACGCGAATCGGTGTCGTATTCGGAGTCTATGGCTTCCAGCATCGCCCGCGCGTGGTCCGTCGCCCGCTGGTAGGCATAGTCGCCGGCCTGGCCGCGTTTGTCGAGGAAGGCCCAGTCGCTCGACTGCGCCGCCAGCAGCTCGCGGGCGGCGCGAGCCGCCTCGGCGCCGGGCAGGCCGACGGACAGCGCCCGCAGCAGGCGCAGCTCGAGCCGCCGCGCCCCCCAGGCGAGATCGGCGACCGGCGGCGAGTCCCAGGTGCGGAGATCCTTCTCCTCCCCCCAGCTCGAAGCGCGCAGCGGGCGCCGCACGGGATCGTGCTCGGCGAGCGCCGTCGGCACGTCGACGAGGCGGACGCCGGCCGCCTCGGCCCCTTCCAGCACCGCCGCCAGCCAGATCGGCCCCTCCGACCACCAGTGGCCGATCAGCTCGGTGTCGATCGCGAAGACGAGCAGCCCGCGACGGCCCTCCTGCTCGGCATGGGAGCGAAGCCGCGCCGCGGTCGCGGCGAGGAACTCGGCGGCCTGACGGCGCGCGGCCGCGGCCGCGGCGTCGGGGTCGTAGGCGCCGCCGCCGATCCTCCAGATCCGGATCCCGCGCAGGCTTTTGCCCTCGAACTCCGCGTGGGCGGGGTCGGAGGGATAGCCGTCGAGCGCCCAGAGCCAGCTGACCGCCTCCCAGTCGATCGGCAGCGCCACCGGCCCGGCCTCGGTCGCGACCGGTGTCAGCGCCGCGAGAGGCTTCTCGTGGGCGCTCTGGTCGACGCAGAACCAGCGCACGCCGTGCTCGGCAAGGCGCCACTCAAGGCCCGGCGCGTAGGCGCACTCGGGCAGCCAGAAGCCGCCGTCCCAGCCGAAGCGGCGCCGGTGCGAGCGGAGCCCGGCGTCCAGCTGCAGGCGCAGCCCGGCCCGGGTCGCCAGCAGGGGCAGCACCGCGTGGGTCGCGGCCGAGGCGGCGAGCGCCACCCGTCCCTCCGCCGCCGCCCGCTGGAACGGCTCCAGCGGGTCGCCGCCGGCCGCGTCGAGCAGCTCGAGGGCGCGGCGGTAGCGGGCGAGCTCCGCCTCGCAGGCCGGCCGGCACGCGGGCGGCACCTCGCCGAGGTCGGCTTCGGCGGCGCCGATCCGCCACTCGACCAGGAACTCGCGCAGGCGCTTGGCGGCGCCGGCGTCCTCGAGCTGGTCCGCCAGCACCGGGGTCACGGTCATCGTCAGGTCGCGCGCCAGCTCGAGCACCGGCAGGTAGGAGCGGATCACCGCGTCGAACAGCCACTCCTCGCCGAACGGGTAGGTCCCGAAGCCCTCGACGTAGGGCATGTGCGAGTGGAGAACCAGGGCCAGGTCGCCGGCGCCCTCGCGCCGGCTCATGGCGGTGCCCACCTCATGTCGTCGAATGGCAGACGGCGAGGAAGTCGAGGGCGCGGTCGAGGTCGCCGTCCCGGAGGGCGAAATCGGAGGCCGAGATCGCCGGCGTGAAGCGGTCGTAGAAGCGCTCGGTCAGGCCGAGGCGCTTGTGGACGCTGTCCCAGCCGAGCTTCAGCGCCAGCTCGTGGGCGCGCAGCTTGCGGGCATGGAAGAGGCCGCGCAGCTCGACCCGCGGGAAGTGGGCCTCACAGAGGGCGCGGAACTCCTCGGCCCGGTACTCGCGCACGTGCCAGGGGTTGTCCGACTTCTCCGCCCCGGGCGGTGCCAGGGTGAGCAGGTTGGGGGTCGAGACGTAGGCGACCCCGCCGGGCTCGAGGATCGACTTGAAGTGCTCGAGGATCGCGCCGGCGTCCTCGACGTGCTCGATCGTCTGCAGGAAGACGACCGCGTCGCAGGGCTCGGCGAAGGTTTCGACCAGGTCGCGCTCGAAGCGCAGGTTCGGGCGGGTATAGCGGAGCCGGGCGTGCTTGTGCGCCTCGGGGTTGGCGTCGACGCCGACCACCGAGCCCGCGCCGGCGGCTGCAAGCGTCTCGGAGCCGTATCCCTCGCCGCAGGCCATGTCGACCACGCGAAGGCCGCGGACCCGCGCCGCGATCCACTCGTAGACGACCAGGTGGCGCCGGTACCAGTAGTTCTCGGCCGGCACGTCGGGCAGCGTCCGCTCGCCGGTCAGCGGCAGCGGCGGCACTCCCGGCGGCTGGTTCAGCTGTAGGTACTTCTTGGCCATTCATCAGCCGCGCATGGCTTTAGCAAGGTCTCGTACAGATCGAGCCAGTTTCTCGAAGGAAGGCAACGGTCCTCCGCGAGACCCAAGTCCATAGCGCTCACAAGGGCTGGCTGATCGTCAACGGGGATATAGCGTCGGTTTTTCATCAAGCGAGAAAGGGCTCCCTTTGCGTCGCGAATATTTTGGGGATTTGAAACGAGTTCGGCATCCGGATCGATTCCGCGTACCCCTCTAAGCGACTCTTGCGCCCCTAAGAGCCAGGCCTCGAACTCCATCTCCGCTAACACAACGGTGGCTGGCAGCGAACTAACGCCACTGACCCTCTGTTGCAGTTTCGGCCCAAGCTCGGCAGCGCAGTCGTCATCGACATCGAGAAGGACCAGCAAACCTGCGCTGTTTTCCCTTGATCTTTCTGCCTGCCTTATTGCCTTCTCAAGCTCGCCGTCCCTCACCACCTTGTCTCGCTTCACCCGAAACGGCTTCGCGACCACGATGTCGTGGATTGCTTGCTTTTCAAGCAGGCGTCGCAGCAAAATGCCCGCCGACTCGACCTCAGACTGACCCTCAACTATCGGTATCAGGGTTTTGGTCAACGGCAGCAAATGTCGATTTCACGGGGCCGAAGATAGAAAGCTGCTGAGAAAGCTCATTTGCCTTCTCAAGGTCGGGCTGGAGCTCATCAACCCGCAGTAGCTCTCCCGTCGTATATAGGTGCTCCTGAACAGCGCTGCGAGACACAGCCGCGAGTGGGGCTATCACGGTCGCATGCTGATGGCTCGTTACGACTCGTAGATTCTCATCATCGATCAACTCGTTATCCAGGAGATCCGGACTGTGAGTGGTGATGATCACCTGTCTCTCGTACGCTGCATCTCTTAATACCTCGACCAAGAGATCTGCAATTGCGGGATGCACCGTCGCCTCAGGCTCCTCCACAGCGATAGCGCTGACGGGGCCTGGCTGAAACACCGCTAGCAGCAAGCCCAGCATTCGCAGCGTTCCATCCGACATGTTGAGCGCATCAAAAGTCCACGGATGCTGGGCTCCGACTTGCTGTTTGAACTCTAGGGTGTCCCCCTTACCGAGCGTCCGATATTCAACCCGCTCGATTCCCGGAACCGCTTTGGCGAGCAGGCGGCAGATTCTTTCGTAGGTTTCGGGTCGCTCCTGCTCAATCCGCTTGAGGATTGCGGCTGCGTTGCTTCCATCGCGCTTCAGATAGGAGCCTGGATCCGGCTCCTGAGTTTCGCGGAGCCTCATCGGCACAATCGAGTAAAAGCGCATTCCTGAAATGAAGTCGAATAGGGCGCGAAACTCCTCAGCGGCGGCGGCGGCAAACAGCACCAGCCGATCAGGAGTAATCCGAGGCCGAAGGCCCGGAATCTCTCGAACAAACTCTCCATGCTTAACCTCAAATCCGACCGAGTCTTCGAGAAGTCCGGTGATCACGCATCGCTCATGCGCAATTGAGAATCCCTCGCCCGTCTTTGCGGCGATTTCAAACGAGTAGTCGGCAAGGCGGTCCTCCCCCAAGTCGATGACCAAGCGCACACCGACATGGGTCGGATGCCCGCCCGACTTGCGCCTCACCGCCGAGATACCGCCACGGCGGTTGAAGGCAAGATCGACAGAGTCGGCGACACAGTCGTGCACGAACGAGAGCGCATCAACGAAGTTGCTCTTACCGGCACCATTCGGTCCCACGAGAATGCAAAGGGGAGGAAGCGAGACGGATGCTTTCCCGATGCTCTTGTAGTTACGAATATGTATTTGTCTGATGCCAGGGGGCATATCGGCCGGTCCTTCGCCTGATCGGATGCTGCGGGCGATGCTATCCGTTGGAGGCTGGCTCGCCCGTCATGTGTCTAGACTGCCGGCCGCATGCCAGCTTCACCGACGGCTACGCCGGAGCACATCAAGGACGTCAACACCCGCTACCACGACGCGGCGGCGGAGGAGTACGACGCCAAGTGGGGGATCGATTTCGGCGAGATCGGCCAGGAGCAGGTGCGGGCGAAGCTGGTCAAGGCGATCGGCGGCCTCGATGACCACGGCTTCGGCGACGCGCTGGAGATCGGCTCCGGGACCGGTTACTTCTCGCTCAACCTGGTCCAGCTCGGGGTGATCGAGCACCTGACCGCGACCGACATCTCGCCGGGGATGCTGAAGCGCCTGGCGGCGACCGCCGCGGCACTCGGCCTCGACGTCGAGACGGTCGCGACCGAGGCCGAGGCGCTGCCGTTCGACGACGCGAGCTTCGACCTCGTCTTCGGCCACGCCGTGCTGCACCACATCCCCGACCTCGACCGCGCCTTCGCCGAGTTTCGCCGGGTGCTGCGCCCCGGTGGCGTGATCGCCTTCGCCGGCGAGCCCTCGCGCTACGGCGACCGCCTGGCGGCGCTGCCGAAGCGCACCGGGGTGCTGGTCGCGCCGGTCTGGCGGCGGCTGACCGGCGCCCGGGAGCGGGCCGTCGCCGAAGCCGACCAGTCCCACAGCCACGCGCTGGAGAGCGAGGTCGACGTCCACGCCTTCGCCCCCGCCGACCTCCGCCGCCTGCTCGCCAACGCCGGCTTCGAGGACCGCCGCGTCGGCGGCGAGGAGCTGCTCGCCAACGCCTGGGGCTGGGGCCTGCGCACGGTCGAGTCGAGCGCCGAGCCCGAGTCGGTGCCGCTGCGCTGGCGCCGCTTCGCCTTCCGCAGCTACATCGCCCTGCAGAAGGTCGACACCCGCCTGCTCGAGCCGCGGCTGCCCGCCGAGCTCTTCTACAACCTGCTGGTCTCCGGGCGGAAGCCGGCCTGAGCCCCGGCTCGAGCACCGTGTCCCGCCTCGGACAGCTCACCGCCTCCAGCTCCCAGCTCATCAACAAGCGCGGCATCTACCTGGGCCGGCGGGCGACGAAGGTCCACGTCGCCCTCTACCGCCGCTCCGGCGGCCGGCTTGGCGGCCACATCCCGGGCTGGCCCGGGGCCCGCATCGCCCTGGTCGACCACGTCGGCGCCAAGAGCGGCATCGGGCGCACCTCTCCGGTGATGTACTTCGAGGACGGCGATGCGATCGTCGTCATGGCGTCGAAGGCCGGCCAGCCGACCAACCCGGCCTGGTTCCACAACCTGATGGCGAACCCCGAGACGACGGTGCAGACCGGCTCCACGGTCCGCGAGGTCCGAGCGCGAGTCGCGGGCGACGAGGAGCGCGACCGCCTCTGGTCGCGGTTCGTCGCGATCTACCCCGGCTCCGAATTCTACCGGCGCAACGCGCAGGGCCGGCAGATCCCGATCGTCGTCCTCGAACCCCGCTGACGGCGGTGAGAACGCAGTTTCACCCGCATAGCGGGAAGAGCTGCGTTCTCAGCCGCGCAGGCGGACGCGGAACAGCTTCGTTCGGACCTCGATTCCCTTCAGGCGGCGCTCGCCGATGAAGGTGAACCTGAAGTCCTGCTCGCCGATCGCGTCGTGGGTGGCGAGGTCGACGACGACGCTGCCGGGCCGGGCGACGGTGGTGATACGGCTGGCGAGGTTGACCGAGCGCCCGTAGTAGTCGCCGGCCTGGGGCAGCGTCGGCCCGAAGGCGAGGCCGGCGCGAAGCCAGGGGAACTGGTCGCCTTCGGCCTCGGCGGCGGCGATCAGCTCGAGCGCCGCCCGGGTCAGCGCCGCCGGGTCGGGGGCGACCAGCATCGCCGCGTCGCCGATCGTCTTCACCAGGCGCACGGGCGGCTCGGCGACGGCGGCCGCCATCTCCTCCAGCCGCCCCGCCACTTCTCCCAGCTCCTCCGGCGCGATCTCCTCGCCGAGGCGGGTGAACTCGACCAGGTCGGCGAAGCAGACGCAGAGCTCGACCGCCCCGCCCAGGTCCCCGTTGGCGAGGTCGGCGGCGGCGATCACGTCGCGTTTGACCTGCTCGAGCAGGTTCGCCTGGAAGGCGTAGACGAGGGTCGGACCGACCAGCGGCAGCAGCTGCTCGGCAGCGAGCGCGAGGCGCTTGGCGACGTCGGCCTCGGTATCGCCGGGCTGGGTCAGGTTGCGGACCACGAGGTTGCGGTTGGACTCGGCGATCCGCCCCATCCCCATCCCGATCGTGCGCGCGTTCTGCAGCAGGTCCTCGGCCGGGAAGCCGGCGTCGAGGATCGCCTTCAGCCGCTGGGCCGAATCGAGGTCGGCCTCGGTCCCGATCTTCTCGTCCGGGTCGGCGAAGGGGACGCCGAGCGCGGAGCGGAAGCGGCGCAGCAGCTCGAGCTCGATCCCCGCCTTCTCCGCCACTTCACGGGCGCTGTAGCGGGCGCCGTCGCCGGCGATCGCGTGCTCGACCGGCAGCAGCGAGAGACGGCCGGCGGCGACCGCACGGCGCAGCTCCTCCAGCGGCGTGCCTTCGGCGCTCAGCTGTTCGAGCAGCGCCAAGCGCGCCTGGCGCTGCTCGCCCTCGAGGTCATCGAGCAGGCCCTCCGCCTCGAAATCGGTCACGCGGTCGCCACCGCCCCGCCGCGCCGGGGATCGCCGCCGCCGCTGAGGGCGCCGGTCCGAGGATCGCGCGCCACCGCCTGCACGCCGCCGAAGAATAGGTTGATCTGCGGCCAGCGGGCGACCGGCGTGCCGGCCGCCTCGAGCAGCTCGAGCGAGAGCCGGTCGATTCCCGGCTCGGCCTGGACGACGCCCTCCTCAAAGTGCAGCCGAGGCGCAGCGATCGCGCGCTCGACGTCCAGACCCTGCTCGACCGCGCGCACGATGGTCTGCACGATCGCCGAGCGGATCCGGTTGGAGCCGGCGCTGCCGAGCGCCAGCTCGACCTCGCCCTCGCGCAGGACCAGAGTCGGCGCCATCATCGACGGCACCCGCCGGCCGGGCGCGATCCTGTGGAAGCCGAGCGGGTTGAGGTCCTCCTCGCCGAGCATGTTGTTGAGGATCACGCCGGTCCCCGGCACGAGGACGCCGGAGCCGGAGCCGTTGGAGCAGGTGACGCTGGCGCAGTTGCCGTCGACGTCGATCGCCGAGATGTGGGTGGTCGAGCCGAGCAGGTCACCGGCGGCGAGGTCGAGCCCGCCGGGGTCGAGCACCCCCGCCTCCACGCCCTCCTCGTAGAGCGACTCGGCGAACTCGAGGTCGCGGAGGTCGTTGGCGGCCCCCATCGCCGCGACCAGCTGCTCGGCGCCGCTGCGGGGGCCGAGCCGCTCCAGCAGGCCGAGGCAGTAGGCGATCAGGATCCCGCCCGAGGACGGCGGCGGGTTGGTCAGCACCTCGACGCCGCGGAACGGGGCCGCGATCGGACGGCGCTCCAGCGCTTCGTAGGTGGCGAGGTCGCGGGGGCCGATCGTGCCGCCGTTGGCGAACACGAACTCGCTGATCGCGGCCGCCACCTCGCCGCGGTAGAACGGCTCGGCGCCCTCGGCCCCGAAACGTTCCAGCGCCTCCGCCAGTTCGCCAAAACGGAAGACGTCGCCCTCGCGCAGCTGCGCCCCGCCCGGCGCGTAGAGCTCGCGGGTGCCGCCGAGGCGGTCGTGGATCGGGGCGAGGATGTCGAGGATGTAGGCCTGCTGGGCGTTGACCGGAGCCCCTTCGCGGGCGAGCGTGACGGCCGGCCTGACCAGCTCGGCGAGCGGCATCGAGCCAAACGCATCCAGGGCCCGCACCAGGCCGGCGGCGGTCCCGGGCACGCCGCAGGAGGCCGGTCCGACGTAGAACGTCTGCTCGGTGGCAGCGTCGAAGCGGACCGGCACCGGGACCAGCTCGGTGTGGCGGCTGGTGCCGTCGAGGCCGGGGGCCGCGACAAAAAAATCGATCAGGGTCGGGCTGGCGGCGCCGGGAACGGCGACCATCATGTAGCCGCCGGCGCCGAACCCGGTCAGCGGGCTCTCGACCGCGAACGAGGCGAGCACGGCGGCGGCGGCGGCGTCGACCGCGTTGCCGCCCTCCCGCAGCACTCCCGCCCCCGCCTCGGCGGCGAGCGGATGCCCGGCTGCGACGACCCCGCGCATGGGGCTGCCTCGCTAGCCGGGGAGGAACTCGGGGACGTCGATGCCGAGCTCGGTGTCGCGCTCGCGACCGCGGCCGCGACCCTCGGGAGTCTCCTTGGTGCGGCGGATGGTCGGCTCGGCGGAGCGCCGCGGCGTGCTCTGGCGGCCGTCGAAGCGGGTGGCGACGACGGTGACCCAGATCTGATCCGAGAGCTCGTCGTCGACGTTGGCGCCGAAGATGATGTTGGCGTCCGGGTGAGCCGCCTCACCGACCACCTTGGCCGCCTCGGAGACCTCGACCAGCGAGAGGTCGGGGCCGCCGGTGATCGAGAGCAGGATCGCGCGGGCGCCGTCCATCGAGGTCTCGAGCAGCGGCGAGGAGATCGCTTTTTCGGCGGCGAGGACCGCGCGCTCGTCGCCGTAGGCCATGCCGATCCCGAGCAGGGCGCGGCCGGCGTCGGACATGATCGTGCGGACGTCGGCGAAATCGAGGTTGATCACCGCCGGCAGCGTCACCAGGTCGGAGATGCCCTGCACACCCTGACGGAGGACGTCGTCGGCGACCTGGAAGGCCTCGACCATCGAGGTCTGCTGGTCGAGGACCTGGAGGAGGCGGTCGTTGGGGACGACGATCAGGGTGTCGACCTCGGCGGCGAGGTCCTCGATCCCCTTGTCGGCCTGACCGCCGCGGCGGCTGCCCTCGAAGCTGAACGGCTTGGTGACGATGCCGACGGTCAGGGCGCCGACCTCGCGGGCGAGGCGGGCGACTACCGGGGCGGCGCCGGAGCCGGTGCCGCCGCCGGCACCGGCGGCGACGAAGACCATGTCCGAGCCCTTCAGCAGACGCTTGATCTTGTCCTGCTCCTCGAAGGCCGAGCGGTGGCCGACCTCGGGGTCGGCACCGGCGCCGAGGCCGCGCGTCTGCTCGTCGCCGATGTGGACGGTGACGTCGGCGACGCAGAGCTGCAGCGACTGCAGGTCGGTGTTGACGGCCATGAACTCGACCCCGGGGATGCGGGCGTCGACCATCCGGTTGACGGCGTTGACGCCGGCACCGCCGACGCCGACGACCTTGATTACCGGCTGGTGCGGCTCACCGGATCCCGGCGGCTCGTAGGCAGGCTCCTCGCGTCCGTACCTAGGCGAGCCAGGAAGGTAATCCTCCCTCTCGACCCGCGGCCTGGGTTCCTCGGAGAAGACCCGCTTCAACCGCTCGGGCGGAGTCTCGGAGCTCGACGGCGGTTCAACAGCAGCTTCAGCGTCCTGGTCGTAGAGACCCCCGGTCTCGGGTGACTGGGCGGCAGCCGGAGCGGCCTCTCCCGCGGGTGACGGCGAGGGCGAGGACTCCCCCTCGCCGGCAGGACCCGCGGGCGGCACCGCCTCGTCAGCGGCCTTTCTTGCCTCCGCCGGGTCCTCCCGGCCATAGCGCGGCGGATCGGCCGGGGCGTCGTCGGCAGTCGAACGGAACAAATCTGCGAGGGGGCCCTCGCGCATGCTCGCCCGCTTGTTACGCCGTGCCATTCGCCAGGACCTCCTTCGCCAGCTCCCGGTAGTAGTTCGCGGCGCTGCTGCCGGAATCGTACTTGAGCACGCTCGATCCTTTGACCGGCGCCTCGGCGAATTTGATCGCCTTGCGAATGCGGGAGCGGAAAACGAGGTCGCCGAAGTTCTCTTCGAGGATCTCCACCGCCTCCTTGGCGTGGACGGTCCGCGAGTCGAGCATCGTCGGCAGGATGCCCTCGATGCGGACGTCGGGGTTGAGGTTCTCCTGGATCATCCTCAGCGTGTTCTGGAGCTGGACCAGCCCGCGCATCGACAGATACTCGCACTGGACGGGGACGATCACTTTGTTTGCCGCCGTCAGCGCGTTGATCGTCAGCAGCCCGAGACTGGGCGGCGTGTCGATGCAGACGAAGTCGTATTCGGCGGAGACCTCTTTCAGCGCCTTCTCGAGCGAGCGCTCGCGACCGATCTTGGTGCTCATCGCGATCTCGGCGCCGGCCAGGTCGATCGAGGCGACGGCGATGTCGATCTCGCGCTCGACGATGATCTCGGAGATCGGGACGTCGTTGACCAGCACGTCATAGAGGCTGCTCTCGACCTTGTCGGGGTCGATCCCCTGGCTCATCGTCAGGTTGCCCTGCGGGTCGAGGTCGATGCAGAGGACGCGGTGGCCGGCCTCGGCGAAGGCGACGGCGAGGTTGAGCGTGGTCGTCGTCTTGGCGACGCCGCCCTTCTGGTTGGCGAAGGCGATCACGTCGGCGTGCTTCACCGGGACCTCAGACTCGGTCTGCTCTTCGGCGGCGAAGTCGTTGCGGCTCGGGGCGATCAGATCGGAGGCCTTCATCCGCCCGTCGTCCTCCTCATCCTCGAGCTCGTCGTCGTCCACCGCGGTGGCGACGTAGTCGTTCTCCTCTGCGGTCTGGACGTACTCGTGCTCGTCCTCGACGTAGGTCTCTCCCGCGGGTGGCGCGGGGGGCGGCTCCTCGCCCCGCGCGGGCACGAGCTCTTCCATCTCGCGCAGCTCATCGAAGATCGGGTTCTCCTCCTCGACGACGACGGGAGCGGGCTTCGGCTTCTTTCGGCTTAGAAATCCCATTGCGCGGATATTCGGATGGGGAGCCGCTTTTCCTGCCGGCGATCGAAATTGCTAGGAATTGCCCGATACCTGAGCTCCTCGACAAGCGATTGGTGATCGTCACCGGCAAGGGCGGGGTCGGCAAGACGACGGTCGCGGTGGCGCTCGGCCTGCGCGCAGCGGCCGTAGGAAAGCGGACGATCGTCTGCGAGGTCGCCTCGCAGGAGAACGCCTCGCGGATCTTCGAGCACACCGTCGTCGGCTTCCACGAGGTCGAGATGGAGGAGAACCTGTGGTCGATCTCGATCGACCCCGACGAGTCGATGCGCGAGTACGTGCTGCTGCAGCTGAAGGTGCGGGCGATGCGGGACATGCTGTTCCGCAGCCGCATCTTCAACTACCTGGCCGCCGCCACCCCCGGCCTCAAGGAGCTGGTCACGATCGGCAAGATCTGGGAGCTGGCGCAGCTCGACCGCAAGGTCAAGTCGGGGCGCAAATACGACCTGGTGATCGTCGACGCCCCCGCCACCGGCCACGGCGTCGGCTTCCTGCAGACGCCGCGCACCTTCGCCTCGATCGCCCGCGTCGGCCCGATCCACTCGCAGGCCAAGACCCTCGACCGCTTCATCACCGACCACGAGCACACCGGCACCGCGATCGTCGCCCTGCCCGAGGAGATGCCGGTCAACGAGTCGGCGGCGCTCGAGCACGACCTGCGCGAGGAGGTCGGCGTCGCCGTCGACCGCGTCTACCTCAACGGCCTCTATCCCGAGCGCTTCAGCAAGCCGGAGGCGGAGAGGCTGGCCGGGCTCGCCGAGCGCGAGGACGACGCGCTGCGGGCGGCGGCGCGGGCGGCGCTCTCCGAGCACGGCCGCGCCCGCTCCCAGCGCGCCCAGCTGGCCCGCCTGCGGCGCCGGGTGCAGGCGCCGGTCAAGACCCTCCCCTTCCTCTTCGAGCCGGAACTGGGTGTCGAGGCGGCGCGGCGGCTCTCGCGGAGGCTCGCCTGATGCCGACCCTGCACGAGACGCTCGAGGGCAAATCGATCTGCATCTGCGCCGGCTCCGGCGGCGTCGGCAAGACGACCACCTCGGCGGCGATCGCGACCGGGATGGCGTGCCGGGGGTTGAAGGTCTGCGTGCTGACGATCGACCCCGCCAAGCGCCTCGCCGACTCGCTCGGCCTCGAGGAGCTCGACAACACCGCCCGCCGGGTCGACCCGCAGCTGTTCGAGCAGCACGGGCTCGAGATGGACGGCGAACTGTGGGCGATGATGCTCGACCCGAAGCAGACCTTCGACGAGCTGATCGCGCGCCAGGCGCCCGACGAGGAGTCGCGCGACCGCGTCCTCGAAAACCGGATCTACCAGCAGATCTCCAGCGCCCTCGCCGGCTCGCAGGAGTACATGGCGATGGAGAAGCTGTTCGAGCTCCACACCGAAGGCGACTTCGACCTGCTCGTCCTCGACACGCCGCCGACCCGGAACGCGCTCGACTTCCTCGACGCGCCGAAACGCCTGACCCAGTTCATCGAAGGCAAATCGCTGCGCATGTTCATGAAGCCGACCGGGCTGGCGGCGAAGGTCGCCGGCCGCGGCGCCTCGGTCGCCCTGGGCATCTTCAAGCGGATCGTCGGCTTCGACCTAATCGCCGACCTGGCCGAGTTCTTCAACGCCTTCAGCGGCATGGTCGACGGCTTCCAGGCCCGCGCCAAGCGGGTCAACAAGCTGCTCGCCGACCCCTCCACCTGCTTCCTCGTCGTCTGCGGCCCGCAGGGCGAGCCGATCGACGAGGCCGTCTACTTCCACCGCAAGCTGGTCGAGGCGAAGCTGCCCTTCGGCGGCGTCATCGTCAACAAGGTCCACTACCCGGCCGAGTGCCTGCGGACCGACGTGGAGGACCTGCCGGCGGTACTGGCCGAGAAGCTCGACGACGCCGACCTCGCCCAGCGCGTCGCCGCCAACTTCTCCGACTACCAGGCCCTGGCCGAGCGCGACGCCCGCAACATCGACCACCTCGCCTCCGAGCTGCGGACCAAAGGGGTGATCCGCGTCCCCTTCCTCGACGAGGACGTCCACGACCTCGCCGGCCTGGCCGAGATCAACAGGTACCTCTTCGCGACCGGTGAGGAGCGCGTCGCGATGGCCGCGGGAAGGGCCTGAAGGCGCGTTTGTTCGGCTATTCCGAACAAACGCGCCACTAAGCGCGGCGCGAGTAATCGAACTCCAGGTGGGAGACCTCCCAGTCGGAGTCCGGGACCGGGAAGAGGTGGCGGACGCGGGGGGTGTCGACCCGCTCGCGGTGCTGGATGTCGCGATCGCCGTCGGCGGGCCATTCGAGCGAGTCGCCGGGGCGCGCGTCGGAGACCTCGTCGAGCCACGGGGTGGCCGTGATCTTGATCTCGTCGTCGGCCGGGATCGGCTCCATGATGCGCGTTTCCTGCTCCACGTCGTACGCCTCCTCCTCGGGTAGTTCGGGCTCGGGGATACGCAGGTCGGGGACAACCGGTTCGGGCTCGGGCTCCTGCACCGAGACCGTGATCTCGGCGTCGCCTTCGGCCAGGCCGGCGACGATCAGGGTCTCATCGGCGGTGGCGCCGAGGTCGTTGCCGAGCTCACCCAGAGCGGCGGCGCGCAGCAGCTGGCGGACGCCGTTCTCGGCCCAGGTCGCAATCTCGATCGCGCCCTCGATCGAGCGCCCGTTCATCGTCGCCCGCTCCAGCTCCAAGGTCTCCTCGACGCGCTCGCGCGCCTCGATCCGGTCGAGCTCGCCGTCGGCGGCGATCAGCGCCGCCGCCCGCATCGGCAGCGAGGCGCCGACCGGGCCGTGACCCTCGAGCACAGCGCGCATCGCCAGCAGGTGGTCGCTGAGACCCTCGACCGCGCTCTCGCGCTCGCAGCCCATCTCGAAGCGGCCTACCGCCCAGCTCAGCGCCGCGTCCGGGTCGGGGCGGGACTCGAGCTCGCTGGCGAACCGTGCCAGCTCCTCGGCCTCCGCCTCGCTGAGCCGGTAGCCGCCGGGCCTGGTGGCCGGGGCGCCGGTGGCGATCCGGCGCCAGGTGTCGGAGCCGGTCGGGGCGAAGGCGTAAGGACCGAGGCCGACGCCGCCGCCCTTGAACATCCGCATCACGCTGATCAGCTCGCGAAGTTGGTTGAGGGCCGCCTCGGCGCCGTCGTCGGCGTCCTGCTCGGCGACGGCGAGGTACTGCGGCTCCCAGGCCGCCCGGCCCATGCCCTCGCTGCGCATCGCGTCGACCGGCGCCTCGATCGAGTCGGCGCGGACGACCCGCACACCGTGCGGCAGCGTCAGCCGCGGCGTCGACATCCGCAGGCCGACGATCGGAACGATGAGGACGTCGGCGTCGTCGGCCTCGCGCCCTTCGGCGTCGAGCAGCGAGAGCGCGTCCTCAAGCCGGTCGCGGTCGAGGGCGAATCCAGCTGATCCCTCCCAGAGCGAAGCGAAGAAGGTGACGATCATCTGCTCGGAGCGGGCGCTCGGGTCGGCGGGCACGGCCTCGCCGCGCGCCTCCAGGTAGGCGGCGGCAACGCCGGCCTCGGAGACGGCCTCGCGGGCGGGGGCGAAGCTCGGCAGCGCCCGCAGCTCGTCGGCGTGGTCGACGACGTAGCGGCCGGTCAGCGGCACGTAGCTGTAGAAGGGCGAATCCTCGGCGGCGTCGGCGGCGACGTCGAAGGGAATCTCCTCCCCCATCGCGACCAGGGTGCTGAGGCGGGTCGCGGCCTCGGTCGCGAGGCGCTTCAGTGCTTCGTTGAGCAGGAAGTCACGCACGCTCCAGGCTTCCGCCCGGCGACCGGCGCTCCTGCGCCTGCACGACGCCTTGCAAAATCGCGTCTGGACGTTTGGTCTAGACCGCGGCGGGCGCTTCGGACCCTTCGAAGAGCCAGTGCGTGCCGTAGGTCCGCATGTCCTCGATCAGCGGCACCAGGGCCCGCCCCTTCTCGGTCAGCGCGTACTCGACCCGGGGCGGAACCTCGGGATAGGTGTGGCGCTCGACGATCCCCTCGTCCTCGAGCGCCCGCAGGCGCAGCGACAGCGTCCGCGGGCTGATCCCCTCCAGAGAGCGCTCCAGCTCGCAAAAACGGCTGCTCCCGTCGGCGAGGTCGCGGATCACCAGCAGCGTCCACTTTCCGCAGACGACTTCAGCCGTGCGACAAACGGGACATTCTGAGTTACTGCTCGCGCTCATCGGTCAAATCCAGTGGCGGTCCGAGGATCTCGCTTCACCAAGTGTAGCCATAAGGCTTCACTAACTGAAGCTTTGGCGCAAAGCCACTTCCCATCAGAAATTTTTAGGTATCCAGGATTCAAGCGCGGGGCCAATCAGCCGATGGGAATCCGGTGCGGAACGACCCTGCCCGAAACGCCGCGGAGAACCAGGCCGGATTCGTCATGATCGAGGTCCTGGTCAGCGCCCTTGTCGTGGTGATCGTCGCCGGCGCCGTGCTCAGCCTGATCACCGCGACGACCCGCTCCGCCGCTCAGGAGCGGCTGCGGGCGACCGCCTACGCGGCCGCCCAGGAAGACCAGGCGCGACTACGGACGATGCGCCTCTCGTCCCTCAGCCGGCTCAACCCCCCCCAGAAAACCCTGGTGACCCTCGACGGCACCGAATACACCGTCGAATCGACCGGCGTCTTCGTCAACAACTCGACCGGCACCGACTCCTCCTGCACGTCCGAAGGCTCAGCCGCCGACTACGTGCGGATCGCTTCCAAGGTGACCTGGCAGGGCAGCCGCGAACCGGTCGTGCTGCGCAGCATCGTCTCCCCCTCCAACGGCTCGCTCGACCCCAACCACGGCACCCTGCTGATCACGGCCACCAACAGCCTCGGCGAACCGCTCTCGGGCGTCGGCATCTCCGCCACCGGCGCCGGCACCTTCAGCGGCTCGACCGACTCGACCGGCTGCGCCAACTTCTCCGACCTGCCGGCCGGCAACTACACGATGACGACCTCGGCGACCGGCTTCGTCAACGCCGACGCCCAGTTCTCCCCGTGGACGACGACGGTCGGCGCCGTCGCCGGCAGCTCGACCCCGGTCTCGGTGATGTACGGGCTGCCGGGCCGGGTGAAAGCCACGTTCAAATACAGGGTCGGCAGCAGCTCCGAATACAGACAGGCGAGCGCCGACTCGGTCGTCGTCTACAACGCACTGATGACCAAAGGCGCGGAGTCGTTCGGATCCCCCGGCGGCACCCGCAGCACGACGGTCGAAGCGTATCCCCTGTTTCCCTTCAAAGAAGCCGACACCGTCTACGCCGGCTACTGCGAAGCGAACAAAGCGGAAGGGGCGGCCCGGACGACGGTGATCGTGCCGTCAAACGGGATGATCGAAACGCCTGAAATCCAGCTGCCGGCGCTGAACCTGAACGTGACCAAAAGCGGCAGCCCGGCGAGCGGGGCGAGGGTGACGATCACCGACCAGAACTGCAAGGTCGGCAGCACCAACGTCAAGCGGGTCTACTCGACCAACTCCAGCGGCAACCCGATCAACCCGACCACGCTGATACCGGAAGCGGGCCTGCCGTGGGGAACCTACGAAGTCTGCGCCTCCAGCGGCGGGCGGCACAAGACCGAAACCAACATCTCGGTCAAGAATTTGACCAGCGGGACCAACCTCAGCATCGCGATCCCGACCAGCGGCAGCGGCACGAGTGGGGAATGCCCGTGACGGCGAAGGCGCTGGCACGTGACGAACGCGGCACGACCCTGGTCGAGCTCCTGGTCGGGATGTCGATGGGGATGGTCGTGATCACCGGGCTGACGATGGTGATCGTCGCCAGCCTGCACGCGAGCGCCAGGATCACCACCAGGGTCGAAGCGACGCAGAACGGACGCGTCGTCCTCACCAAGATCATCGAAGAGCTCCACTCCGCCTGCGTGGTGCCGAAGATCGCCCCGATCCAAAAAGAAAGCACGGGAACCTCGCTGCGCTTCGTCCACGCCGCCTCAGGTCAGGGAGGCGCCGTCTCTCCCACCCCCGTCTACACGGTGATCAGCCTCAGCAACGGGATCCTCACCCAGTCCGACTACGCCGCCACCGGCGGCACCGCCCCGAACTGGACCTGGGCGGCGACCCCGAACACGACGCGGCTGATGAGCAAGGTCGTCCCGCTGACCGCCAACGGACCGATCTTCACCTATTACTCCTACCTCAACGGCGGCCTCTCGCTACTCTCGACCAGCCCTTCGCTGAGCGCAACCGACGCCGCGAAGACGATCGAGGTGAAGATCGAACTCAACGTCTCACCGGCGACGACGCCGGTGAAGGACGCCGGCGCCGACACCAGCATCCAGGACAGTGCGGTCCTGCGCCTGACCCCGCCGTCGTTCAACGAAAACGCGACCGCCCCCCCATGCGTATGAGAGCGCGCCTGCGACAGAGCGAGGAGGGGTTCACGATGATCATGACGGTCATCGGCCTCTCGCTGGTGGCGCTGCTGACCACGGTCGCGGTCACCGCGGTCAACGGCGACTCGCACGTCTCGACCCGCGATTTCACCCGCAAGCAGGCCTATGAGGCCGCCAAGGCCGGGATCGACGAATACGCCTACCACCTGCACAAGGACACCGGCTACTGGGCCAAATGCACCAACGTCGGCACCCCCACCGCCGTCAACCAGAAAGGCTCGACGACCAACCGGCGCCCGGTCCCCGGGACCACCAACGCCAGCTACGCGATCGAACTGATCCCCGCGACCGGCCAGAGCACCTGCGACGGCTCCAGCATCGCCGCGGCCACGGCCAGCATGCTCGAGCCGATCGGGTCGATGAAGGGGACCTTCCGGATCCGCTCGACCGGGTTCGTCGGCAGCTCGGAAGTCTCGATCACCGCGACCTTCAAGCCCGCCAGCTTCCTCGACTACGTCTACTTCACCCAGCTCGAGACCTCGGACCCGGTCACCTACGGCAACGAAAACACGATCAAAGGTGCCTACGAACAGTGCTCGAAGACGCTCGCCGGCGGCCGCTACACCGCGACGATCCCGAACTCCGGCGGCAAGTACTGCGACGCGATCTCTTTCGTGCACGGCGACAACATCAAAGGGCCGATGCACACCAACGACGCCTTCGCGATCTGCGAAGACCCGACTCTGGGCCGTAACGCCAACGACCCGGTCGAGGTCAGCGCCCCGTCGCCGGGCTGGTACTCGACCACCAACATTCCCCACTCCGGCTCCAACTGCACCGGAAACCCCAACTTCGCCGGCACCTTCACGACCAACTCACCGGCACTGCTGCCGCCGACGACCAACAGCTCGCTGGCGACGCTCGCCGAACCGGCCTTCAAGTTCAAAGGGCAGGTGAGGATCTGCCTGACCGGCGCGACGATGACGGTGCGGACCGGCAGCGCCAAAACGTGTGAAGGCGGCACCGTCGCCTACTCCGGCGCCCAGCCGGCAAACGGAATCGTCTACGTCGAAAACATCGCCTGCAGCGGCGCCTACTCGCCGTTCGAAACCAAGTACGAAGAAACGGCGGCGGCCAAAGAATGCGGCAACGTCTACGTCCAGGGGACGTACTCGAAACCACTGACGATCGCCGCCGGCAACGACATCGTGATCGACGGCAACATCACCAAAACGAGCGAAGAAGCGGTCCTCGGGCTGATTGCAAACAACTTCATCCGCGTCTACCACCAGACGGAACTCTTCACCTGGGTTGACTCATTCGGCCGCACGCGGTCGGAATGCCGCAACACCGAAGAAAAGTTCGAAAACCCGGTGATCGAAGCGGCGATCCTGGCCATCAACCACTCGTTCATCGTCGACAGCTACAACTGCGGGGCAAAGCTCGGAACGCTGACGGTCAAAGGCGCGATCGCGCAGAAGTACCGCGGCGCGGTCGGAACCAGCGGCGGCACCGGCTACCTGAAGAACTACGAATACGACGAACGCCTGCACACGATCGCGCCGCCGAGCTTCATCGAACCGGTGCAGTCGGACTGGGTGATCGGCCGGGAGACGGTCGGTTGATGGCAGGGCAAAAGTTTCCGGCGCGAATGGTCGATGCAGGCAGCGGAGCCCTGTCCCAGCCGCTCCGCAGACGCCGATGATTCCCAGCGCACTCAAGAAGGAGATCAGCCTCAGGGACCTCGACCCGAGGGGCGTGAACCTGCGCCTGCCACGCCTGCAGGGGCCGAGCATCGGCGGCCAGAGCTTCCGGCTCGCCCGGCGCGGTGTCGACAGGTCGATCGCCGGGGTCGAGATCGAGGCCGGCAGCGTCGCCGTCGCCGAAGCGGGTGTCAACGGCCAGACCGAGGTAAACGCCGCGACGCAGCCGCTGCCGCCCGGCGCCTTCGAGGACGGCGAGGTGCGCGACCCGGAGGCCGTCGCGGCCGCTCTGAGGGCATTGTTCGGTGCCAACCGCCTCTCGCGCAAAGTCCGCCTCGGGATCGCCAACCAACGCGTCGTCGTCCGCACGGTCCGCCTGCCCGCGATCGAGGACCCGAAGGAGCTCGATGCGGCGATCCGCTTCACCGCCCAAGAGGAGATCCCGATGCCGCTCGAGCAGGCGGTCCTCGATCACCGCGTGGTCGGCGGAGTCCCGGCCACCGGTGACGGCCCGCCGCAGATCGACGTGATCGTCGTCGCCGCGCGCCGCGACATGGTCTCCGCCTCCCTGCGGCCGCTGAGAGAGGCGGGCTTGGAACCGGTCGGGGTCGACCTCTCCGCCTTCGGGATGATCCGGGCGCTGGGCGAGCTGACGCCGGCCTACAACGAGAACGCGACGGCCGACCAGCAGGCGGCCCAGACCGGCACTCTGTTCTGCAACGTCGGCGACGTCAGCAACCTGGCGATCGCCAAGGGCCGCTCCTGCCTCTTCACCCGCGTCTCCGCCACCGGCCTCGACGACGTCGTCGCCAGCCTGGTGACGAGCAGCGGACTGACCCCCGAACACGCCCAGCAGTGGATCGACCACGTCGGCCTGGCGACGCCCGCCGAGCAGCTCCAAGGCGACCCGGCAACGGTGCGTGCCGTCCGCGCGGCGCTCGAAATCGGAGCGGTAGCGCTGGTCGACGAGATACGGCTGTCGCTCGACTTCTACGGCGGCAAGGAGACCGCCGTCCCGGTCGAGCGGCTGGTCCTCTGCGGACCCGGCAGCGCCATCGCTGGCCTCGACGAGCGGATGAGCGCGGCCCTCGGGCTCCCGGTCGAGGTCGCCTATCCGCAGGCGCTCGCCGGCTACGGACCGGAGCTCGCCGCCCGCCTGACGATCCCCTATGGCCTCGCCCTCGACGACTGACGATGCGACCCGTAAACCTGATCCCCAGAGAAGACCGCCCCGGCGGAAAGCGGCCGCTGCGCGGCGGGCCGCTCGCCTACCTGGTCGTCGGCGCGCTCGCGATCGCCCTGATCGGGGTCATCGTCCTCGTCGTCACCGGCAACCAGATCTCCGAACGCGAATCGGAAGTGACGACCCTGGAAGCGGAAAAGACGGAGGTCGAAGCAAAGGCGCAGGCGCTCGCCGCCTACACCCAGTTCCACGCCGTGCGCGAACAACGGGTAGCGACTGTCACCAGCCTCGCCGACAGCCGCTTCGACTGGGAAAAAGTGATGCGCGAACTGGCGCTGGTCCTGCCCGGAAACGTCTGGCTGACCAACCTCGCCGGCACCGCCACCCCGTCGGTCAGCCCCGACGGCGCACCCTCTGTGGGGCTGCGGGGGACGATCCCGGGCCCGGCGCTGACGCTGGTCGGCTGTGCCCGCAACCAGGACGCGGTCGCCGGCTTCATCGGCGCGCTGAAGGAGATCGACGGCGTTACCCGCGTCGGCATCCAGTCGTCGTCGGTCGGCGGCACCACCGGCAGCGGCGGCGGTCAAACCACCTCGACCTGTCGCACCCGCAGCTTCATCGCCCAGTTCCAGCTCGTGGTCGCCTTCGACGCGGCCCCGGTGCCAGAAGTCGCCGGCAGCGAAGGGGAAGCGCCCGCGCCGGCGCCCGAAGAAACGGCCGAAGCGACCTCCGAAAGCTCGGAAGGCGGCGAATGAGGTGAGCTCCCTCAACTCCTCCAACCGCCTTGTCATCGCGGTGCTCGTGATCGCCGCCCTCGCGATCGGCTTCTGGGTGCTGCTGCTCGCGCCCAAGCGCGACCGTGCCGACAAGCTCGGAGCCCAGGTCGAGGAACTGCAGGCCTCGGTCCAGGAAGCCCGCAACCGGGAGGCCGAAGCCGAACAGGCCCGGCGCCAGTTCCCGGCCGACTACCGCCAGCTCGTCTCCCTCGGCCAGGCGGTGCCGGCCAGCGACGAAACCTCCTCGCTGCTCGTCGAGCTGAACCGGGTCGCCGAACGGGCGAAGGTCAAGTTCGACACCTTCCTGCTCGAAGGGTCGGGCGAAGAATCGCCGCCGGTCACCGGTGTGGAAAGCCCCAACACGGCACCGCCCTCGACCGGGACGACCGGTTCGCCGAACGCGATCCAGGCGTCCGAAACCGTCTCGCCGACCGAGGCCTCGGCCTCGGTGATGCCGCTGGGCGCGTCGATCGGCCCGGCCGGCCTCGCGGTAATGCCCTACAGCCTCTCGTTCAAGGGCAACTTCTTCCACATCGCCGACTTCATGCACGGCATCGACTCGATGGTCCACACCGCGAGCTCGAAGCTGGCCGTCGACGGGCGCCTGATGACGCTCGACGGCTTCGCCCTCAGCGCCGACGCCGAACGCGAATTCCCCTACCTCGACGCCAACTTCAAGGTCACCACCTACCTGGTGCCGCCAGAACAAGGCATCACCGCCGGCGCGACCGAAGCGGCACCCGGCGCGGTGACGACGGGTGCCGAAGCACCGGCCGAAGCCTCCTCCGAACCGGTGGCGGCGCAATGAGCTTCCTCGAGAAGGGACCCGAGCTGAAGCCGTCGGAGATCAAGGTCCCCGACTTCCTCCAGGATCTCTACTACGACCTCAAGGACCGGCACCTGCTGCCGCTGGCGGCGATCCTGCTGGTCGCGATCGTCGCCGCCCCCTTCGTCCTCGGTGACTCCTCCGACAGCCCGGCGACGACGCCGCCGCCGGTCCAATCGGTGACCGGGGCCGAAGGAGCCACCGCGAGCGCTTCTGGTCAGCTCGTCGCCAAGTCGGCACCCGGCCTGCGCGACTACCGCCGCCGCCTAGACCACCTGAAGTCGAAGAACCCGTTCCGCCAGCAGTACCAGAACAAAGCCTCGAGCAGCGAAGGCGGCGAATCGGCGACCAGCTCGGAAGGGTCGACCGCGACCGAACCGTCGACGGGCGGCGGCACCGAACAGACCGAATCCCCGGCCAACACCACCGTTCCCGGTGAACTCACCTACTTCTCGTACGCGATCGACGTCAGGGTGACCACCGGAATCGGCGGCGGCGAAGAAGACCAGGCATCGTCCGGCCAGGGCAAGACGACCGTGCGCCACAACCTCCCGCAGGTGACGTCGCTGCCGAGCCGCGCGACCCCGGCGATCATCTACATGGGCGCGACCAAGGACGGCAAGAAGGCGCTGATGCTCGTCTCCTCCGACGTGCAGGCGATCTTCGGCGATGCCAAGTGCGCCCTCGGCTCCGAAACCTGCCAGCTGCTGGCGATGGAACCCGGCCTGCCGGAGACCTTCGTCTACGGCAAGACCGGCAAGACCTTCAAGATCGAACTGCTGAAGATCCACCTGGTCGAATCGAAGCACCTGAACCGCGCCCCGCTCGGCAAGTCGCACGCGAACGGCGACAAGCCCCAGCCACACGGAGAGCGCCTGACGATCGTCGGCGCCGCCGCGCAGCGCTAGCCCGAGGCAGCGGCGCTCACCCCAGGTAGGCGTCCAGCAGCTGGTCGCCGGCGAGCATGCCGACGACCCCGCCGAGGGCGAGGAAGGGGCCGAAGGGGATCGCCATCTTGCGGGCGGAGGCGCCGTGGCGGGCGATCAGGGCGATGCCGACGGCGCTGGCGGTGAGCAGGGCGACGAGGATCGCCGGGGCCACGGCGCGGCCGAGGAAGAGGCCCATCGCCGCCGCCAGCTTGACGTCGCCGAGGCCCATCCCGCCCGGGTAGGCGAGGGCGGCGAGGAAGAGGACGCCACCGGCCGCGGCGGCGGCGACCAGGCGCTCCGGAACGCCGTCTGGGTCGGTCGGGACGGCGATCGCGAGGCAGACGATCGCTCCGGCGAGAAGCACCTTGTTGGGAATGATCCGCCGCTCGAGGTCGGTCAGGGTGACGGTCGCCAGCACGGTGACGAAGACCAGGTCGATCGCGATCTCCGCCGCGTCATCCCAGTGGATGACGACGGCGGCGGCGAAGAGGGCGCCGGTCGCGAGCTCGGTCAGCGGGTAGCGCGGCGAGATCGCCGCTCCGCAGCAGCGTGCGCGGCCGCGCAGCAGCAGCCAGGAGAAGACCGGGACGTTGTCGTAGGCGGCGATCGGCGCCCCGCAGGCGGGACACTCCGAGCGCGCCAGGGCGACCGGCATCCTGCGTGGGACCCGGTGGGCGACGGCCGTGGCGAAGCTGCCGGCGGCGAGTCCGAGCAGGAAGGCGATGGCGATGGCGGCGCCCATAGCGTGGGAGTTCTACCCGAGGCGCCGGCCGGCGCCGGAACCACCGATCAGGGCCGGCGCACTACCTTGAAACTGCGCTTCGCCGGCTTCGCGTCGCGGTTGCCGGCGGGATCGACGGCTTTGACGCGGAACACATACTTGTGCGTTCGCAGGTGACGGAGCCGCAACGGCGAGCTGCAGGCGTTCCAGCTGCCGTGGTTGACACGGCAGAAGAAGTCGGTGCCGGGGATCGTCCCGGTCGTGTCGGTGAAGCGGAAAACCGCGACCCGTTTGCGGGTCTTGGACGCCGGGCCCATCGTGATCCGGGTGTGCGGCGGAGTCGAGTCCTCGCCGTAGTAGACGGGGTCAGAGCAGCGCGAGCGGGCGCCGCCCGGGCCGACCGAGAGCCCGGAGAGGACGACGACTGCGTTGGCCGCGACCCTGACCGGGATCCCGGCGGCGAACTGGGCAGCCGAGCCGGAGGCGGTCGGTTTGCCGGTGCAGCCAAGGCCGGTGTAGATCTCGACCGACGCGGCACCCGGAGCCGAGCCGGTGACCAGCGGGAAGAGGTTGTTGGCCCAGCCGCCGGGAACGGTCTTCAGGTGCGGCGGGGCGGGCGGCACCGTGGTACCCCCATTGCCGCCACCGCTCGCCCCCCCACCGCTACCGGAGCCGCCGCCTGGATTGCCGGCCGGCGGTTCGTCTTTCGGAAGTTCTTTCACCTGTTGGTATTCGATCGTGTTGGAGCAGCCGGAGAAGCCTTCGCTGCTTTCCTGTTCAGCCGTGATGAAGGTGGTGGTTTCGGCTTCGACCGTGATCTGGATGCCGGTCGTGTCGAGGTCCTCGCCGCTGCCTTCGGCGATCGGTTCCCCTTCGCATTTCTTGTTCGCGTAGAGAACGATCGTCGATTCGGCGGGGGTATCGGTCGGGATCGAGTAATCGCCGAACCCGGGCACCCCGGATTTGATGATCCCGGTCGAGCTGCCGTGGACGACGGGCGTGAGGCTGAGCCCGGGAGACCCCGGGTCGGTGGCGGTCAGGATCGGCGCCGGCGTCTGAGCCCGAGCCCCGGCCGGGCCGAAGAGCAGGATCGCCGCGGCGGCCAGGCCCAGGCACAGCGAGGGGCGGGCCGTGATGGCCCGCCCCTGTGCCGCGCTTGCGCGGGACTCAGACATGCTCCTGCGCGTCGCGAATGACTATTCGTTCCATTTCCCGCTAGCCGGGCAGCCGCCCTTTTCGACGGGGGTACAGGTGTAGGTCATCGTGCCTTTCACGTTTTTGATCGTGAAGGCGTGTCCGTTCGACGAGGTGGAGGTGAGTTCGTAGCCTTCGCCGCTTTCGATCACCGTGACGGTCAGACCTTCTTTGCCGGCTTCGGCAGGAGCGCTCTGAACGGTCGGCTCGATTTTCTGGAGTTCGGCGTTGGTGGCGCCGGTGTACTTGCCGTTGTGTTCGGTAGCGAAGGTCTCAATCGCGACCTGCGCGGTGTGGTCATTCTCCTTCGCCTTCGAGTCGCCGGCCTTTTCTTTCTGGTTGAAGAAGGCGGGCAGGGCGATCGCGGCGAGGATGCCGAGGATCAGCATGACGACGAGAAGCTCGATCAGGGTGAAACCGGCCTCTTTATCGCCGTTGAGCCGGGCGCCAAATTTTGCCCGGAGATTCTGGAGCAACATAGGTACCTCCTAGTGGACCTATCGGTGCGCCAGAGCCCGGGATTCGCCGATTGGCGCCGAGGCACTGGCAGTGGATTTGCACAGTCCTCATCGGCCGCCATCCGGTCAGCTTTAGGGCTGGGGATGGGAATTCACCGGTCCCCAACTTTTAGCGGTCGAAGCCCAGAAAAAATGAGGTAATCGGCCGGAAAAAAGTACCTATCCGTCAACCGCCGTACCGGCTATTCCACTTCTGAACCGGACAAACGTCTAGTTGGGAGCGTGGGAGCCTCAGGGGCTACTAGCGGATGTGTTCGTAGATCGAGAACATCGGCAGGTACATCGAGACGACGATGAAGCCGACGATGCCGCCGACGAAGACGATCATGATCGGCTCGATCAGCGCCGTCAGCGCCTTCACCTTGGCGTCGACCTCGGCCTCGTAGAAGTCGGCGACCTTGGCCAGCATCGGTTGCAGCTGACCGGTTTCCTCGCCGACCGCCACCATGTGGCCGACCATCGGCGGGAAGATCGCGTTGCCCTCGATCGGCCCGGCGAGCGTGCCGCCTCGCTTGACCGAGTCGTAGACGTCCTCCATCGAGCGCTCGAGGACGGTGTTGCCGGCGGTTTCGCCGGTCAGTTTGATCGACTGCAGCATCGGCACCCCGGCGGAGACCGAGCCGGCGAAGGTGCGCGACCAGCGGGCCAGCGCGACCTTCTGGATGACGTCGCCGATCTTGAACGGGAAACGCAGTTTCGCCCGGTCCCAGAGGTCGCTCCCCCGGTCGGTCTTCTTCCATTTGAAGAAGACGAAGAAGAGGATCGCGATCGCCGGGATCAGGATGTACCAGGAGCCGGTGAGCAGTTCGGAGGCGCCGACGCAGATCTTCGTCGGGATCGGCAGTTCCGCTTTTTCATCCGGGTGTTCTTCGGCGAGTTCTTCGAAGATCTTGGCGAAGACCGGGATCACGAAGGCGACGATCGCGACGAGGACGACGGTGGCGAAGCCGAAGACCAGCGCCGGGTACATCAGCGCCGATTTGACCTGGCGCCGCAGGGCGTCGGATTTCTCGACCTGGAAGGCGATCCGGTCGAGGACTTCGTCGAGCCGCCCGGACTGCTCGCCGGAGCGCACCATCGCCCGGAACAGGCGGTCGAAGACCTTTGGGTAGCGACCCATCGCCTGCTCCAGCGAGCTGCCGGCCTCGACATCGGAGCGAACTCCGGCGATCGCCTCCTTGATCTGTTCGTCGAGGGTTTGCTCTTCCAGCGTCTGCAGCGTCCGCAGCATCGGCATCCCCGAGGCGACCAGGGTCGCGAACTGGCGCGAGAAGACCGCCAGCTCCCGCAGGTCGACTTTCTTGAAGCGCTTGAACAGGTCCTCGACCGCGAATGGGCTCGTCTTCTCGTTGACGTCGAGGACGATCAGGCCACGCTGGCGCAGCTGCTCGCTGACCGCGGCCTTCGATTCGGCCTCGAGCTCCCCGGCGGAGGAGAGCCCGGCGCGGTCGATCGCCCGGAACTCGAAGGTGGTCGCGCCCGCCACCGGCTAGGCCCCCTGGGTGTAGGCCGGCTGCGCCGGCGGAGCCGCGGCGCCGTTCTTGTCGTCCTCGGCCGGCCCCAGGAGCCGGTTCAGCTCCTCCGGCACCGAGGCGCGCTGTTCGGCCAGCTGGCGGCTGACCTTGCCGGTGCGGACGAGGCGGGCGAGGTCGGCGTCCATCGTCTGCATCCCGACCGCGCCGGAGGTCTGCAGGGCGCCGTAGATCTGGTGCGTTTTGCCCTCGCGGATCAGGTTGCGGATCGCGGGCGTCGGGATCAGCACCTCGCAGGAGACGACGCGGCCGCGGCCGTCCATGGTCGGCAGCAGCTGCTGGGTGACGATCCCCTGCAGGGCGATCGAGAGCTGGGTCCGCACCTGCCCCTGCTGCTCGGGCGGGAAGACGTCGATGATCCGGTCGACGGTCTGGGCGGTCGACTGGGTGTGCAGGGTGGCGAACACGAGGTGGCCGGTCTCGGCCGCGGTCAGCGCCGTCGAGATCGTCTCCAGGTCTCTCATCTCGCCGACCAGGATCACGTCCGGGTCCTCTCGCAGGGCGGCGCGCAGGCCGAGCGCGAAATCAGGTGCGTCGGAGCCGATCTCACGCTGGTTGACGATCGAGCTCTTATGCGTGTGGAGGAACTCGATCGGGTCCTCGATCGTCAGGATGTGGTCCTGGTGCCCGGCATTGATCGCGTCGATCATCGCCGCCAGCGTCGTGCTCTTGCCCGAGCCGGTCGGGCCGGTGACGAGGACGAAGCCGCGCGGTTTCTCGGTCAGCTCGCGCAGCACCGGCGGCACCGCGAGCGAATCCAGCGTCGGGATCTCCTGCGGGACCAGGCGGAAGGCGGCGCTGACCGTGCCGCGCTGGAAGAAGCAGTTGACGCGGAAGCGGGCGACGCCGGGGATCGCGTAGGCGAAATCGAGCTGTTTGTTGTTCTCGAAGCGCTTGCGCTGGTCGTCGTTGAGGATCCCGTAGACGATCTCGCGGGTCTGCTGCCCGTTGAGCACCGGGAAGCCCTCCATCGGCTGGATCTTCCCCTTGTCGCGCATCGCCGGCTGGAAGCCCGGGCTGAGATGGACGTCGGAAGCGCGGGTCTCCACCATCCGGCGAAGGACGTCGGCGAAGTCGAAGTCAGGCAGTGACACGGAGCACCTCCTCGAGGCTGGTCTGACCGGCGCGGACCTTGGAGACGCCGTCCTCGCGCAGGGTGAGCATCCCCTCCTCACGGGCGACGGCGGCGATTTCGGTCTCGGGGGCATGGCCGACCGTCATGTCTTTCAGCGTCTTGCTGAGGCTCATCACCGAGTAGATGCCGACCCGGCCTTGATAGCCGCTCTGGTTGCAGCGGGCACAGCCGACCGGTTCGTAGCCCTCGACCTCAGCCCCGACCCTGACGCCGGCCTCGGCCAGCGCCTGTGCCGGGATCACGTTCCGGCGCTTGCAGGTCGAGCAGAGCTTGCGGGCGAGGCGCTGGGCGACGACGCAGTCGACCGCCGAGGCGGTGAGGAAGGTCTCGATCCCCATCTCGCCGAGCCGGGCGATCGCCCCTGGGGCGTCGTTGGTGTGCAGCGTGGTCAGCATCATGTGGCCGGTCAGGGCCGCCTCGATCGCGATCCGCGCCGTCTCCGCGTCGCGGATCTCGCCGACCATCACGATGTCGGGGTCGGCGCGGAGGATGGAACGCAGTCCGGTGGCGAAATCGAGGCCGGCCTTGCGGTTGACGTTCATCTGGTTGACGCCGTCGATCCGGTACTCGACCGGGTCCTCGATCGTGATGATCTTCTTCTCGACCTCGTTCAGCTCGCTGAGCGCCGCGTAGAGCGTCGTCGACTTGCCCGAGCCGGTCGGGCCGGTGACGAGCACGGCGCCGTAGGCCTGGCGGAAGGAGGTCTCGAAGCGTGCCCGGGCAGAGCCGTCCATGCCGAGGTCGTCGAGCGTACGCTGGGCATTGCTTTCGTCGAGGATGCGGATCGTCGCCCCCTCGCCGCGCTGGGTCGGCAGGGTGGTGACGCGGAGGTCGATGCGGCGCTCGTCGATGACGACGCTGACGCGCCCGTCCTGGGGCACGCGCTTCTCGGCGATGTCGAGCTCGCTCATGATCTTCAGGCGCGAGATCACCGCGCCGATCATCCGCTTCGGCACGTGCGCCGACTCCTTCAGTACCCCGTCGACCCGGAAGCGGACCCGCAGCTCGCCCTCCTCGGGCTCGAGGTGGACGTCGGAGGCGCCCTCCCCCACCGCTTGGGCGAGGATGCTGTAGACGAGCTTGATCACCGGCGCGTCCTCGGCGCCGGCCTGCATTTCGGTGACGCTCGCCAGCGCCTCCGCTTCTTCCTCGGCCGCGTCCTCGGTGATGATCGCCTCGGCGGCGGCGCTCTGCAGGGTGCCGAGGCGGGTCAGCAGCCCCTCGACGTCGGCCCGGGCGGCGACCGCGATCCGGCAGTCGAGCCCGGTGGCGATCTGGATGTCGTCGACGGCGAGGACGTTGGCCGGGTCGGCGGCGGCGACCAGCAGCGTGTGCTGGTCGACGTAGCCGACCGGAACCGCCTGGTAGCGGCGCGCCATCGTCACCGGGAACAGCGCCGCCGCGGCGACGTCGACGTTGTAGATGGCGAGGTCGACGTGGTCGAGGCCGTAGCGCTCGGCGGTCGCCCTCGCGAGCTGGTCGTCGTTGATCACGCCCTGCTCGAGCAGCATCGACTCGGGCGTGCGGCCGGCGCTGCGGGCGGCGTCGACCGCCCCCTGGACCAGTTCGGGCGAGGCGTAGCCGAGCTCGACGAGGACGTCGGTGACGAAGCCGCGCGAGTGGCCGCGGTGGCGCGGTGGCGTCAGGCCCGGCGTCCCAGCCCCTTCGGCGGGCAGCGCCGGAGCGGCGGAGCCGCCGGAATCGGGAACCGGCTGCAGATGGCTCGGGTACTGGGTTCGGTCGTTGCTGCTCATCGCCGGCTCATTCCGGGTGGTAGGTCTCTTCGGGGCCCTTGTAGGTGGCGTCGCGCACCGCCTGCTCGACCGACTTTTCGGTCTGCAGGCCGTAGTCGACGCTCGCCTGGGGAACGCCGCCGCTGAGCTGCTTCGGCCGGACCACGACCAGCGCCGGCGTGCGGTTGATTTCCAGACCGATCGTCACCGACGCGTAACGGGGCAGTTGCCGCAGCGGGACTTCGAAGAGGGCGATGTCGGACATCCCGGAGAGGACGGCACTGGCGTTGGCGGTGCGGTTGTCGTCGATGCCGCCGTCGTGGACGACGAGCAGGACGACGGTCTTGCCCGAACGGTAGGCGTCGCGGTAGGCAGCGGGCGGCGGCGGCGCCGGCACCGAGGTCGGGATCGCCGACCCCGTGACCGAGGAGATCGAGCCTTCTTCGACGCCCGAGACCGCGTTTTCGACCGCTTCGCCAGGGGTCGCGCCGGCGGCGGTGACGCCGTTGACCGTCGCCACCGCGCCGGAGGAGCTCGATTCGGCTTCTTCTTCTTCGCCACCACCGCCCAGTGGTTTCAAGAAGACGAGGACGCCGACCAGGAGCAGGACGCCGACCAGCGCCAGCTGGGCCATCGGGTTCTCGTTCAGCTTCTCCCTCACGGCGCCACCGGCTCCTCGCGGGCCGCTTCGACCTGCTCGATCCCGCTCGCCCGCTGGCCGCCAGCCGCCAGCATCAGCTTGAAGTCGTGCGGGTTGGAGGCGTACTCCATCGCCACCGCCTCGCTGATCCGCCCCTCCATCGCGTAGCCGAGCAGCGACTGGTCGAAGGTCCGCATCCCGTAGTACTCGCCTTCGGCGATCACCTCGGTGATCCGGCCGGTCTCCTCCGGGTTGAGGATCAGGTCCTGGACGCGGCCGGTGACGACCATGATCTCCGAGGCAGGCACCCGCCCCTCGCCGGTGATATCGGGAACGAGACGCTGGGCGATCGCCCCCTTCAGGGTCGCCGCCAGCATCACCCGCGCCTGTTGCTGCAGATGGGGCGGGAAGAAGTCGACGATCCGGTTGATCGTCTCGGTTGCGTCCAGGGTGTGGACGGTCGAGAGGACGAGGTGGCCGGTCTCAGCCGCCGAGAGCGCGGTGCGGACGGTCTCCTCGTCGCGCATCTCGCCGACCAGGATCACGTCGGGGTCCTGGCGCAGCACCCGTTTCATCGCCGCGCCGAAGCCCTTGGTGTCGGAGCCGACTTCGCGCTGGTTGATGATCGAGCGTTTGTCGGGATGCAGGTACTCGATCGGGTCCTCGAGCGTGATGATGTGCCGGGGCCGGGTCTGGTTGATGTGATCGATCATCGCCGCCAGCGTCGTGCTCTTGCCCGAGCCGGTGGTGCCGGTGACGAGGATGATCCCGCGCGACTCCTCGGCCAGGCCACGGACGACCTCGGGCAGACCGAGGTCGTCGATCGAGCGGATCTGGAACGGGATCGCGCGGCAGACGATCGAGATCGCCCCGCGCTGCTTGAAGACGTTGACGCGGTAACGGGAGACCCCAGGCAGGGCGTAGGCGAAGTCGGCCTCGCCGTTCTCCTCGAACTCGGCCACCGAACGCGGCTCGGCCATGTCCTTGAAGGCCCGCTCGGTGTCCTCGGCGCTGAGCTGGCCGAAGCCCTCGAGCGGGATCAGTTCGCCGTGCATCCGCGCGATCGGCGGCGAATCGACCTTGACGTGGAGGTCGGAGCCCTCGCGTTCGACGAGCGTCTTAAGTGCTGAAGCGATTTCGAACATCCCGACCTGTATCGGCCGGGACGAACCAGGGCTTAAACCCTCATGCCAAGCGGGTTGCAGAGCCGAGCCGAAATTCGCGAGTCCGCCCCTATGCACGCATAGCGTGCGTTAAGACGGACTCGCGGAAACCGCCCCCTCCGAAACGCGCCGGGCGATGGCAGGTCGCTTACGCGACCTCTCTCAATTTCTGCGCCTCGCCGAGGGACTGGAGCTTTTTCAGGCTCTGGTTCTCGATCTGGCGGATCCGCTCGCGGGTGACGTTGAAGGTGCGGCCGACCTCGTCCAGGGTCCGCGGGTGCTCGCCGCCGAGCCCGTAACGGAGCTCGAGCACGCGGCGCTCACGGTAGGAGAGGTTCTCGAGCGCCTCCTTCAGCGCCTCTTTGGTCAGCAGGTCAGCCGCCCGGTCGAACGGGGACTCGGCCTTCTCGTCGGCGATGAACTGGCCGAACTCCGACTCCTCCTCGTCGCCGACCGGCTTCTCCAGCGAGACCGGGGCCTGGGCGGAGCGCTTGATCGAGTCGACCTCCTCGGGGTCGATCCCGGTGACCTCGGCGATCTCCTCCGGGGTCGGCTCACGGCCGAGCTCGGTGACCAGCTTGCGCTCGGCGCGGCCGATCTTGTTCAGCTTCTCGACGACGTGGACCGGGATCCGGATCGTGCGGGCCTTGTCGGCCAGCGCCCGGGCGATCGCCTGGCGGATCCACCAGGTCGCGTAGGTGGAGAACTTGAACCCCTTGCGGTAGTCGAACTTCTCCGCCGCACGCACCAGGCCGAGCGTCCCCTCCTGGATCAGGTCGAGGAAGGGAAGCCCCTGGTTCCGGTAATTTTTCGCGATCGAGACGACCAGTCGCAGGTTCGACTCGACCATTTTCTGCTTCGCGTCGAGATCGCCGCGCTCGATCCGTTTCGCGAGTTCGACCTCCTCCTGAGCGGTCAGCAGGCGGACTTTGCCGATGTCCTTGAGGAACAACTGCAGCGAGTCCGTGGTCATGTCCGGTTTCAGGTCGAGTGCCTGTTTCTGGCGCCGACGCCCTTTTTTCCCGGTATCCGCGGGCATCGCGTCCGCCGCCGCTTTCTGGGCGGGGTCCATGTCCTCGACGAGCTCGATTCCCGACTTCTCGAGGTGCCCGTAAAGGTCCTCGACGTCGGACTCGTCGAGATCGACCTCGGAAACCGCCGAGGCGATGTCGCCGAAGGTCAGCACGCCTAGCTGCTGACCGCGATTGATGAGGTTTTTGACCTCCTCCAACTCCTGAAGCTCTGCTACCAGCATCCGTGTCTACTCGTTTCCCTCGCGCTTGCTGTTTAGTCCTGGGCGATTAAATGCCGTCGCGGGCACAAAGTCGCGCCGGACGATGAAAAAGCGGACCAACGACCCGGTCCGCGAATTAAGGCCTACATCATTTTGCCCCATGGGGCGGGCGTCAAACTCGCGTCAAACGCCTGTTCGCATGGTAGTCGCTTCAGTTTGTAAAGTCAATGCCCAACGCCACGCGTCAAACCCGCTCCTGGCTGCGCGCCTTTTGGGAGCGCGCTTACCGCGAGAACGTCACCGGGCTGGCGGCGATGGTCGCCTACAACCTGATGCTGGCGGTCTTCCCCTTCGCCCTCCTCGTCCTCTTCGTCTTCGGCCAGGTGCTGAAGATCGGCGGCGTCGAGGAAGGCGTCCTCAACGACCTCCAGCGCCTCTTTCCCAACGTCGAGCAGCAGACGCTGACCGACGTCCTCAACCGGATCCAGGACAACTCGACGACGATCGGGATCGCCGCCGCGGTCGGCTCGCTCTGGATCGGAGCCTCCTTCTGGGGCGCGATGGACACGGCTTTCTGCCGCATCTACCACGTCGAGTGCCGCGGCTGGGTCGAGCAGAAGCGGTTCTCGTTCGCGATGCTCGCCGTCGTCGTCCTCTTCATCGCCGCCAGCATCTTCGCGCCGACGATCGAGAGCGCGGTCGTCTCGAGCACCGACAAACTGCCGCTCGGCCTCTCCCACCTCAAAGGGCTCGACACGGTGCTGCTGCTGGCCGCGGCGCTGCTGGTGACCTTCCTGATCTGCAGCGTCATCTTCTGGGCCGTGCCGAAAGGCCATATGCCGTGGCGAGCGGTCTGGCCGGGGGCGCTGTTCGTCGCGGCCGCCGCCGGCCTCGCCAACTGGCTGTTCCCGATCTATCTGGCCAACGTGTCCAGTCTCGCCCGTTTCGGCTCGACGCTCGGCTTCATCCTCATCGCCCTGCTCTGGTTCTACGTCCTCAGCCTGGCGCTGATGGTCGGGGGGGTGATCAATTCCCTTCGCTACGAGGTCCACGACACGGGTGAGCTGCCGTACCGGCGCGACCGCCCGTGCGGAGATTGCGGCGACTGCCCGGATCGCGAAAGCGAATCTCCGCCGGGAATGAAACAATCGAATTGATGCAAAAACAGTCGAGTTCTGAAAGCCTGCCCAACGTTCTGAGCCCAACTGTCCCGACCGACATCGGCATCCGATCGCAGCGGCAGCGGATCGTTGACGCGATGATCATCACTTGCGCCGAGAAGACCTACGCCGAGACGACGATCAGCGACATCGTCAGTGCGGCGAGCATCTCGCGCACCACGTTCTACAAGCGGTTTCCCGACAAACGGTCCTGCTTCGAGGCGACGCTCGACCACTGCATCGACGAGGTTGAGGCGGCGGTGGCAGCCTCGACCTCGGCTGACGACCAACCGCAGGAGGCCGTTCGCAAGGCCTCTGCCGCCGTCCTGTCGCTGATGGCGTCGCGGCCGGAGCTGGCGCGCCTTCTCGCTGCCGAGGCGGTGGCGGTCGACCCGCGGATCAACAGCCGCTACCGAGCGCTCCTGCTGCCGGCGATCGAAGGGCTCTGGAACGGGGACCTGCCGCGCGCCGGGATGAGCCCCGGCCTTGCCTTCGGCCGCATCCAGCTGCTGCTCTTCGGCCAGGTCGCAGCCGGTCGAGCCGGTCGCCTGCCGGAGCTCCACCCGGAGGTCGTCTACCTCGCGCTGGCGCCATTCGCGGGGCACGATGAGGCGCTGCGCGAGTCCCGCATCGCCGAGGAGACCACCCTCGACCCCGAGCCGACTTGAGCGCCGACCTCGACGACCCTCGCAAATGGCGGCTGCCGCGGGGCAGGCACGGCCTCTCGCGCGAGATCATCACGCGCTCGCAGCGCGAGCGAATACTTGCGGCTGTGGTCCGGGTGACCGCCGCCAAGGGCTACGAGTCGACGACCGTCGCCGACATCCTCGACGAGGCCGGTGTCGGCCGGGAGAGCTTCTACGAACTCTTCGAGGACAAGCGTCAGTGCATGCTGACCGCCCACGGCATCCTCGTCGACGATCTGCTCGCCAGGGTCGAAGCGGCCTACTCGGTATCCGGACCCTGGGAGGACCGCGTGCGTGATGGGCTCGCGGCGGCGCTCGAGTGGTTCGCCTCCAGCCCCGACATCGGTCGCTTCACCCTGGTCGAGGTGAGTGCGATCGGCCCCGCCTCGCTGGAGCGGTTCGAGGTCGAGTTCAACCGCTTCGTCAAGCTGCTCGACGACGGTCGCGACGAGGAGGCGCCGGCGCCGCAGCTCTCCCAGGCGGCGAGCCTGGCGATCAGCTGCACCCTGGCCCGGATCTACGAAGCGGTCGTCTCCGGGCGGACAGCCGAGCTTCCCGACGCGCTGCCCGAACTGACCTTCGAGGTGCTCGTGCCGTTCATCGGCGAAGACGCCGCTCGCGTCCAGGAGCGCCGCGCGGCTACTGGATGACCATCGCCGCGTGCAGGCCGAGGACGACGCCTTCGGCGACGCGCCTACGGCCGCCGAACCGCAGCAGGCCGGCCCGGCCCTCCTCGACGGCGCTGAGCCAGGTCGAGGCCGACCCGACGGCGAAGTCATTCGGCGACGACGCCAGGTGGGAGTCGCAGCCGACGACCCTGCCCTGCGCGATGGTGACCTGCACCCCGGCGTGATCTCGCTGCAGCGCCGGATCCGCCTCGACTTCGAGCTGGCAGGTGCCGTTGGTGCTGGCCGGTAATCCAACCAGGGGAGTGACCAGGAGAAAGGCGGCCTCGATGTCCTCCTGGGTAACGGGCGCCGCCTTCCTCCCCATGTGGAGGTGTTCGCACCGGCTTGCCGTGACCAGCGGGGCAACCCCGAGGCGAGCCCAGTCGGTCACCGCGTACGGCGTCCCCCCGCCATGGCTCTCGCGGGCTTCGATCAGACCCGCCATCCGCATGCTCGAGAGCCGGCGCTCCAGCGACGGATAGCTGAGATCGGCAATCACCCGGTCGAGCTCGGTCAACGACATCGGCGACGCCGCCAGCCGACGCACGATCGTCGATGCCCAGCCGTCGATCAGCGCCTTGACGATTCCCTTGCCCGCCCCGCTCTCGAGCGACACCGGCCCGTCCGGCGCATGCCGCAGCCATTCGTCGAGATACTCGGCGATGCCAAGCAGCTCCCGCCCCATCGGCGTCAGCTCGTTCTCGACCGTGTGGGGGGCCTGCGCCGAAGGCCGCTTGTCGATCACACCGGCGTCCTCGAGGCTGGCCAGATGGCCGCGCAGGGTCGTCTGCGCGGGGAGCCCGGTCGCGCGCCGCAGCTCGGCCAGCCGCATCGGTGCCTCGGCGAGCGCTCGGATCACCATCGAGTTGAGGGGGATGGCGAGGATTGCCAGCGCCTGCTCGCCCGGCCTCTGCCGCGCGACCGTTCCGGACCCCCCGGCGGCTGGAGCATCTCGTGGTGGGGACGCGTGCATCTCTCCCCCGCCAGAATACCAAGGGTTTTCTTATTGGAACAAATAAAGTTTTACAAACAAACGGGTCGTTCGTGCTTTCGCGGCTCGCCCCGCCGCTCTCAGCCGTAGCGCTCGGCGCTCGCGCCGAGGATTTCGCGCAGCTTGGCGCGGTCGTGGCGGGCGTGCACGCGCCGAACCGTGCCGGAGCGCGAACGCATCACCAGCGATTCGGTGGTCACGCCGGCGCCGCGGTAGCGGACGCCCTGGAGAACGTCGCCGTCGGTGACGCCGGTGGCGGAGAAGAAGACGTCGTCACCGGCACAGAGGTCGTCTGCTGTCAGCACCCGCTCGAGGTCGTAGCCGGCGTCGAGCGCCGCCGAGCGCTCTTCGTCGTTGCGCGGCCAGAGGCGGCCGAGGAGCTGGCCGCCCATCGACTTCAGCGCCGCCGCCGAGATCACGCCCTCGGGCGTGCCGCCGATGCCCCAGAGGAGGTCGACCGGCGAGCGTTCGGAGACCGCCAGCAGCGCCGCCGAGACGTCGCCGTCGGTGATCAGCCGGATGCGGGCACCGGCCTCGCGAACTTCGCGCATCGCGTCCTCGTGACGGGGGCGGTCGAGCATCACGACGATCACGTCGCCGACGCTCCCCCCCTTGCGCTCGGCGATCAGCTTCAGGGTCTCCGGCAGCGGCCGGTCGAGGTCGAGCAGGTCGGCGATCTCCTCGCCGCCCGCCATCTTTTCCATGTATACGCAGGGGCCGGGATCGAACATGCTGCCGCGCTCGGCGAGCGCGATCACCGCGATCGCACTCGGCATCCCCAGCGCGCAGAGCCGCGTCCCCTCCAACGGGTCGACGGCGATGTCGACCACCGGCGGCGTGCCGTCGCCGATCTGCTCGCCGTTGTAGAGCATCGGCGCTTCGTCCTTCTCGCCCTCGCCGATCACGACCGTGCCGTCCATCGAGACCGAGTCGAGGACGAACCGCATCGCGTCGACAGCGGCGCCGTCGGCGGCGATCTTGTCGCCGCGGCCGACCCAGCGGGCCGAAGCGAGCGCCGCCGCCTCGGTCACCCGCACCAGCTCGAGGGCGAGATTGCGGTCAGGCTTCACTTGCGAAGCGTCGGCCATCGGCGCGCAGGCTATAGGGTCGGGGCGTGGAGGGGCGTTGGGGACTGACCTTGCCTTTGTCGGGCGTTTCGCTGGCCGACCACGAGGGGCTGGTCAAGCGCGCCGAGGCGGCCGGCTACACCGATCTCTGGACCGGTGAGACGAACGGCGCCGACGGCTTCACGCCGCTGGCGCTGAGCGCCGCCTGGACCGAGCGGATGCGGCTCGGCACCGGCATCGTCGGCGTCTTCCAGCGCGGGCCCGCTTTGCTCGCCCAGGAGGCGGCGGCGCTCGCCGACGCCTCGCGCGGGCGCTTCGTCCTCGGCATCGGCTCCTCCTCGGACCGGATCATCGAAGGCTGGAACGGGATCCCCTTCGAGAAGCCGCTGAGCAGGGTCCGCGAAACCGTCGACTTCCTCGGCGACGCGCTGGCCGGCGAGCGCACCTCGACCGGGTTCAAGCTGGAGACGGCACCGGCGCACCGGATCCCGATCGTGCTGGCGGCGCTGCGCGGCAAGATGCTGGAGCTGGCGGTCGAGCGGGCGGACGGCGCCTTCACCAACTTCCTGCCCCTGGCCGGGCTGCCGCAGGTGACCGCCCAGCTCGACGGCGCCCGCGAGGGCTTCGAGCTGCTCTGCCGCTTCTTCTGCATCCCCGGCGAGCGCGAGCAGGCCGAGCCCTTCGCCCGCTTCATGTTCTCCGCCTACGCGACCGTCCCGGTCTACGAAAAGTTCTTCCGCTGGCTCGGCTACGGCGAGCAGATCGACCCGATGGTCGAAGCCTGGAAAGCCGGCGACCGCCAGGCCGCCGCGGCGGCAGCGCCCTGGGAGGTGATCGAGGACACCTTCGTGATCGGCACCCCAGAGCAGATGAAGGAGCGGCTCGCCGCCTACGTCGGCGGCGGCATCACGCTGCCGATCCTGACGATGATCACGCCGCCCGAGAACACCGGCGAGCTGATCGAGGCGCTGGCGCCCTAGCCGGCCGGAAGCTGCCGATCAGGGACCTTCGCCTGTTGTTGTGAAGCCGATGGGATTGAAGGCTCCGCCCGATCCCTGCGCACGGCCAGCGATTGTCAGCGTGCCGTTGAGGCCAATGCTCGCTTTGCTGCTGCCCCAGTGGAGCGTCGCCTGCCCTGTCGTAAAGAGGTGACTGAATCGAATTGTCGCGCCTTCGATGCCGGTAGTGCTGATCGAGCCGGTGATCTGCTTTGTGCCCCGCAGGAATTCCGGACATTCGGGTCCTTCGAGGAAGAATTCCAAGAACACTTCGCCCGCAGCAGGTTCGAAATGAAGCGTCATTTCTACGTCGTGCACTCGCAATTTCTTCGTCGTCACCTGGCCCAGCGAGCCACCTTCTTTTTCTCTCAAGATGCAGCCGGCGGGCTTCGTCAGCGCGGCACTGCTGAAGACGATGGTGCCCGTCGCGACCACTTCGTGAGTCAGTTCAGCGGGAGTGACATTCCCCCCTACTCCAGAGCCGGAGACGAGTTTGGAGACCAGTTCCACTTCTATGCCTGCCACGGACGTCTTCATCGCAAATTCGGGCAAGGGTTCCAGCGGTGTCGAGCTGTTGGATATACCCAGTTCTGTTTCCACGCCGTTGGCGATGCTGGCGTGTTCGAAGGTCGCTTCCGAGGTGACGTGATCGGACGGCTTGCAGTGCGCTTTCGAAAATCCCGCTCCGCCAGGCGAGGCCTTTTCCTTGCATGTGAAGGCTGTTGTGCCGATCGCCGAGGCAGTCTGGGCGGCAATCAAGCCGGCCAGCAGCGCGCATAGCGCACAGAGCCCGATGGCCGCCTTACGGTCCATACGCTCAAAATCTCTCGTGCGTTGGTGGATGTCAACCCGCGAAACCGCGCACGCGCCGGTCTGCACGCGAAACCTGCCGGAGGGAGTGGGCTAACGCGACTGCGCCAAGGTCAGCGCGTAGTCGCCGGCGACGTCGGTGAACCAGCCGCACATCTCGAGGCCCGATTCGGCGTAGACGCACTCGAGCCGCTCGCGCGTGAACTTGGCCGAGATCTCGGTCCGCATCTCCTCGCCGGCGGCGAAGGAGATGGTCAGGTCGAGGTCCTCAAGGGTGACCGTCTGCTCGGCCAGCGAGCGCAGGCGGATGTCCATCCGCTCCTCGCGGGCGTCGTAGCGGGCGACGTGCTCGAAGGCGTCGAGGTCGAAGTCGGCGCCGAGCTCGCGGTTGAGGACCTGGAGGACGTTCTTGTTGAACTCGGCGGTGACGCCGGCGTCGTCGTCGTAGGCGGCCTCCAGGCGGGCCGTCTGCTTGACCAGGTCGGTGCCGAGCAGGAGGTGGTCGCCGGGCCCGAAGAGGGCGCTGATCCGGGTCAGGAACTCGCGCCGCTCACCCGGGTAGAGGTTGCCGATCGTGCCGCCGAGAAAGGCGATCAGGCGCGGCGCCCCGTCGTCGTGGATCCGCTCGAGGTCGTTCTCGAAGTCGCAGACGAGGCCGCGGACGTCGAGGCCGGGGTACTCCTCGACCAGGGTGCGGGCGGTCTCGTGGGTGATCTCCTCGGAGATGTCCACCGGCACGTAGGTGCGCAGGCAAGCGGCGTCGCGCATCGCGTCGAGCAGGTGGCGCGTCTTCGAGGCCGAGCCCGAGCCGAGCTCGACCAGGGTGCCGGGAGCGCCTGCCGCAGTCAGGATCTCGGCCGAGCGAGCGCCGAGCATCTCGCGCTCGGCCCGGGTCGGGTAGTACTCCGGCAGCTCGGTGATCTGCTCGAAGAGCTGCGAGCCGCGCTCGTCGTAGAAGTACTTCGGCGAGAGCTCCTTCGGCGAGGCGGTCAGGCCCTCGCGGACGTCACGCGCCATCTCCGCCGCGGCGTTGGCGTCGAGGTGGACGTCGACGGTGATCATGCCGTCCTCGCGCAGCGCAGGCCGGCGAAGATCTGGCTTCGCTGCGGCAGGTCCCAGTTGCGGAAGCTGGGCCGGGCCACGTTCGGGTGCGTCGCCCAGGAGCTGCCGCGCAGCACCCTGTAGGTGTCGCCGAAGAAGACTTCGGAGTAGTCGCTGTAGGGGAAGGCCTCGAAGCCCGGGTAGGCCAGGAAGTCCGAGGAGGTCCATTCCCAGGCCTCGCCGACGCCGTCGAGCCGCTCGTGGGCGGCCTCCCACTCCTGCTCGGTCGGCAGCCGCTTGCCGGCCCAGCGGGCGAACGCGTCGGCCTGCTGCCAGGAAACGTGGATGACGGGATGGTCGGGATGGACCGGCTGCTGCCGGCCCATCCCGGTATCGATCCAGGCGCCATCCCCACTGGGCTGCCAGTACGTCGGCGGCTCGGCTCCGGTCGCCTGCATGTACTCGATGTACGCCCCGTTGGTGACCGGGGTTCGATCGATCTCGAACGCGTCGAGCTCGACGCTGTGGCGGCGGCGCTCGTTGTCGTAGGCGAAGCCCTGATCGGGGGCGCCGATCTCATGGCTGCAGGCCTCGATCGCGATCGTCTCGGGGCCGCTGGAGTCGACCGCGCTGGTCCCCACCGGGCGCAGCGGCCGGTAGTCATCGACGAGCTGGAGCAGCTGCAGCATCGTCTCGTTGTGCTGCTGCTCGTGAGCGAGCAGCATCTCGTAGACGAACCCTTCGCGCAGCAACGGGTCCTCGGCACCGGCGTCGATGTCCACGCCCTCCAATACGCCGAGCGTCCGCGATCGGACGTCCGCCATGTAGGAGCGGAGCTCGTCGTCGCGCAGGATCGGCAGCTCGCCGCGGGTCTTGCGCGGGTTCTCGATCGCGTCGTAGAAGCGGCCGAGCTCGCCGTGCAGCGGCTCGCGATCACCGATCGTCTGCACCAGCCAGAGCTCCTCGAAGTTGGCGATGTGGCCGAGGTCCCAGGCCAGCGGGCTGAGGATCGGCGAGTAGACGCGGTTCAGCTGCGCGTCGTCGAGCGGCTCGACCAGCTCGAGGGTGCGCTGGCGCGCCTCGGAGAGACGCTCCGCGATCGCCGCCTTGGAGTTTGCCGTCACCTCGGTCGCGATGGGAAAACCCTACAGAGCGTCCGGTACCGGCCTGTAAGGAGGCAGTAGGGTGGCCCGCGATGGAGATCCAGGGAGCGGGGGCAGTGGTGGCCGGCGGCGCCTCCGGCCTGGGGGCGGCGACCGCTCGCCTGCTCGCCGCCGGCGGCGCCGTGGTGACGATCGCCGACCTCAACGCCGAGCGCGGCGAGCAGCTGGCCGGCGAGATCGGCGGCAGCTTCGTCACCGCCGATGTCACCGACTCCGAGGCGATCCAGGCCGCGGTCGAGCGCGCGGCGGGCGCCCCGAACGGGCTGCGCGTCTCCGTCTGCTGCGCCGGAATCGGCTGGGCCGAGCGGCTCGCCCGCAGCCGCGGGCCGCATGACCTCGAATACTTCTCCAACGTCGTCAAGGTCAACCTGATCGGCACCTTCAACGTCCTCCGCCTCGCCGCCGCGGCGATGATCGACAACGAGCCGAACGAGGAGGGCGAGCGCGGGGTCTGCGTCAACACCGCCTCGATCGCCGCCTTCGACGGCCAGATCGGCCAGGTCGCCTACTCGGCCTCGAAGGGCGGGATCGTCGGGCTGACGCTGCCGGCGGCCCGCGACATGGCCTCCAAGGGTGTGCGGGTGATGACGATCGCGCCGGGGCTGTTCGACACGCCGCTGTTGGCGGCACTGCCGGAGCCGGCGCGGGAAGCGCTCGGCGCGGGAATCCCCTTCCCCTCGCGGCTCGGGCGGCCCGAGGAGTACGCGCTGACCGTCGCCCAGATCGTCGCCAACCCGATGCTCAACGGGGAGACGATCCGCCTCGACGGCGCCCTGCGGATGCCGCCGAAATAGCCCCCCGCCCTGCCGAAAACGCACTTGTTCTCGCATACCGGGTGGAAGTGCGTTCTCAGCCGTCAGACTGAGGGGTGATGCGCGGCTCCGAGCTGATCGCCGAGTTCCTCGAGCACTCGCCGCTGGTCGTCCACCTGGGGATGCAGCTGCGCGAGATCGAGGACGACCGCGCCGTCCTCTCCCTGCCCTTCGGCGATGAGGTGGTGACGATCGGCGACGTCGTCCACGGCGGCGCCGTCTCGGCCCTGGTCGACACCGCCGCGATGGCCGCCGCCTGGTCCTCGATCGAGTTCGACGGCGAACCGCCGAAGGGCACCACGGTCGGCCTCACCGTCGACTTCCTCGCCGCCGCCCGCGCCCAGGAACTGAACGCCGAGGCCGCCGTCCTGCGCCGCGGCTCCAGCCTCTGCTTCTGCGAGGTCAAGGTCCACGGCGCCGCCGACGGCCGCCTCGTCGCCACCGGCCTCGTGACCTACAAGCTGGGCTGACCATCAGCGCGGTCGAGCTTTGTCGCGCTATGCGCCACCAACCTCAACCACGGTCGGTGGTCAGTCGGTGCCTTCGGCCTCGGGGTCGCGCCAGACGTGCTTTTCCCAGGGTGGGGTGATGGCAAAGGTCGAGTGGTCGGTGGCGGCGATCGGCTCGAGCGGGATCAGGTGAACACGGCGGCCGGGGATGAAGCGGTCGCTCTCGTCGATGGCGAGCACGTTGCCGGCGTGGCTGCCGCCGGAGACGAAGAGCAGGTGGGTCTCGGCGCCCCAGCCGTTGGCCGCACGGATGTCGACGTCCTCCTCGAGGTCGCGTACCGGCTCGATGCCGGCGTCGGAGACCCAGTTGCGGGTGCTGCGGCCGTAGTTGTAGCCGCTGTGGGAGGAAGCCCGCTCGACCACTTCACCGTCAGACCCGATCCGCAGCTGAACTCCCTCCCAATCGTCTTCGTGGAAGCCCTCCTCACCGACGATGGGAAGGTCGCGGAGCGTCGCCGAGTCGGCATAGTAGAGCCAGTACTGGAGGTAGAGGTTGCCGCCGCGGGCGCCCGAGCAATCGGCGCCGGCCGCTACGGTGTCCCTCCTCTCATCCGGCCGACAGTCGACGACGTGCACGAACGCCGTCACCGGCAGCCGCTCGTCGGTGCGGTGGACCAGCCCGCTCGGCGCCGCATCGCCGCAGCTCGTCTCCCGGCAGCGCCGGAAGTCGACCGGCACCGCCCGCGAGCCCTGCTCGAAGACGATCGCCGGCATGTGCCGCCGCACCAGCTTCCCCACCTCCGTCCCGTACGCCGCCATCAACACCGGCTCGTCCCCACACCCGTCCGCCAGCGAAGCCGCACAGAGGATCCGCGAGACGATCCCGCGCGCCAGCTCAGCCCCCGGCACCCTCACACCCGCCGCTACTAGGCCGACAAGCAGCAGCGAGACGACACAAAGCGTCCCAACCCACTCCACCGTCCCCTGCCCCCGCTGGTCCTCCACGCGGGGTTAAGCGCCGGGAACCCTAGGTTCTCTCCACCCAATAGAACGGTCCCATTCCGAGCGCAGCCGACAACACACTTAGACCCCAGATCAGAGCGATCGCCGCACCCACGACATGGAGGGTGTTCTCCAGGTCGGACCGCTCAGACCAGCCCTTGATAGTCGCGTAGGAAGGCGACATCACGAGCGCCGCACCAAAAGAAATCTCGGCGGCGAACAGAGCTACAGCGAACCCGTAATGGATGACCGAATGGATGATGGATCTGATCGTAATCCATCGACGTCGGTGTAATTGGAGCTATCTGCCCGGTCTGCCTGCCGCGCGACTTAGAGGTTCTCGATCTCGGCGGCGATTTCGCTGGCGGCGGCTTTTGCGTCGGCGAAGACCATCGAGGTGTTCGGTTCGTAGAAGAGGTCGTTGTCGATGCCGGCGAAGCCGGGGCTGAGTGAGCGCTTGATCACGATCACCTCGTTGGCCTCGGAGACCTCGATGATCGGCATCCCGGCGATCGGCGAGTCGGGGTCGTTCTTCGCCGCCGGGTTGGTGACGTCGTTGGCGCCGATCACGACGGCGACGTCGGTGCGCGGCAGCTCCGGGTTGATCTCCTCCATCTCGCGCAGCTGCTCGTAGGGAACGTCGGCCTCGGCGAGGAGGACGTTCATGTGGCCGGGCATGCGGCCGGCGACCGGGTGGATCGCGTAGTTGACCGTCACCCCGCGCTTCTCGAGCTGGTCGGCGACCTCCTTGACCGCGTGCTGGGCCTGGGCGACGGCGAGGCCGTAGCCGGGGACGAAGACGACGGTGTCTGCGTAGGCGAGCTTGATCGCCGCGTCCTGGGCCCCGATCGAGGTGTGGGGACGCTCCTCGCCGGGACCGCCGCCGCCGCCCGCGGGGGCACCGCCGAAGCCGGCAAAGAGGATGTTGGCGACCGAGCGGTTCATCGCCGTCGCCATCTCCATCGTCAGGATCGTTCCCGAGGAGCCGACGATCGTGCCGGCGACGATCAGCGCCACGTTGTCGAGGGCGAATCCCGCAGCGGCGGCGGAGAGCCCCGTGAAGGCATTCAGCAGGCTGATCACGACCGGCATGTCGGCGCCCCCGATCGGCAGCACGACGAGATTGCCGAGCAGCGCCGCGGCGATCAGGATGCCGATGAAGAGCGCCTGGGAGGGATCGCCGTTGTTGACCGCGATGTTGACGCAGGCGGCGATGATCCCGATCAACAGGACGGCGTTGATCACCTGCTGGCCGGGGACCGCCAGCGGCCGGGTCGGGATCAGATCCTGGAGCTTGGCGAAGGCGATGTTCGATCCCCAGAAGGAGACCGAGCCGATCACAGCGGCCAGCAGGGTCGGGATCAGCTCTTCCAGCGGGATGTCGCCGCCGACCGAAATCCCGTGGCGAAGCTCCGACCAGGCGATCAGGGCGACAGCGCCGCCGCCGACGCCGTTGTAGAGGGCGACCATCTGCGGCATCTCGGTCATCTGCACGCGGACCGAGGCGACGAAGCCGATCGCCGTGCCGGCGCCGAGGCCGAGGATGATCAGGCCCCAGTTGCCCATTCCGTCGAGCAGCAGCGTGGTCGCCACCGCGACCGCCATTCCGGCGGCGGCGATCATGTTGCCCTGCTTGGCAGAAGACGGGTGGGTGCCTTTTTTGAGCCCGATGATGAAGAGGCTGAAGGCGACGATGTAGAGCGCCGTGGCGGCGTCGCCGCCCGGCTTCAGGACCGCGAGCAGGGTCATTTGCCGTCTTTCTCAGACCCGGCCGCCCCCGGACGCGAAGCGGAGGAGGCGGACGGCTTTGATTTTTTGGAGAACATGCCGAGCATCCGGTCGGTGACCATGAAGCCGCCGACGATGTTGATCGCGCCGAAGGCGACGGCGATCGTGCCGATCACGTACTCGAGGCCGTCGTCGGCGTAGCCCAGCACGATCAGGCCGCCGAGCATGACGATGCCGTGGATCGCGTTGGTCTGCGACATCAGCGGCGTGTGCAGGGTCGTCGGCACCTTCGAGATCACCTCGAAGCCGACGAAGGCCGCAAGCACGAGGATCGCGATCTCGGTCATCAAGCTCATTCGGAATCCCTCCCTGCGGCTCGCTCGTTCTTGATCTCGCCGCCCTGGGTGATGCAGGCGGCGGCGATGATGTCGTCCTCGAAGTCGACCTTGACCTGACCCTCCTCGGTGACGATCAGGCCGAGCAGGTTCTCGAGGTTCTTGGCGTAGAGCTGGGAGGCTGGAACCGGCATCTCCGAGGCGAGGTTGCGCGGACCGATCACCTTGACCCCGTTCTCGACCACGGTCTGGCCGGCCTCGGTCAGCTCGCAGTTGCCGCCGGTCTCGGCGGCGAGGTCGACGATCACCGAGCCGGGCGCCATCCCGCACACCGCCTCGGCGGTGATCAGCAGCGGCGCCGGACGGCCGGGGATCGCCGCGGTGGTGACGATGATGTCCTGCTTGGCGGCGTTCTCGGTGAGCGCCTCGCGCACCTGCGCGTTCTCCTCCTCGGTCAGCGGCCGCGCGTAGCCCCCCTCGCCCTCGGCGTCGGGGATGAAGTCGAGCTCCAGCGGCCGGCCGCCGAGCGAGGCGATCTGCTCCCAGGCGGCGCGGCGGATGTCGAAGCCGGTGACGATCGCGCCGAGCCGCTTGGCGGTGGCGACCGCCTGCAGGCCGGCGACGCCGGCGCCGAGGACGAGGACCTTGGCCGGCGGCACGGTGCCGGCAGCGGTGGTCATCATCCCGAAGAAGCGGCCCGACTCGCGGGCGGCGATCAGCATCGAGGCGTAGCCCGCGGCGGCGGCCTGCGAGGAGAGCGCGTCCATCGCCTGCGCCCGCGTCGTCCGCGGGATCGCCTCCATCGCGAAGCTGGTGGCGCCGGCCGCGGCCAGCGCTTTGTTGGTTTCGGCGGAGACCCAGGGGTTGAGGTGGCCGACGTAGAGCTGGCCGGACTTCAGCTTGCCGATCTCCTCGGCGCCGGGAACGGCGACCCGGAGGACGACCTCGGCGCCCCAGGCGGCGTCGGCGGAGCCGACCTCGGCACCGGCCTCGGTGTACTGGGAATCGGGGTGACCGGCGGCGTCGCCGGCGCCGGACTCGACGAGCACGTCGACGTGCTCGTTCTTCTTCAGCGATTTGACCACGTCAGGGACCAGCGCGACCCGGCGCTCCCCATCCACGGTCTCTTTCGGGACTCCGATCCTCATGGCCCTGCGGCGCGGAAGATTAAGCGAAAGCGCTAATTGGCCGCGCCGACGCCCGCTATCGAGGCGAGCCGCTCCAGCGTGTGGAGCTGCTGATCTCGCTCTACATGGACCGGTGACACGATCAAGCGGTCGATGCCCGCGCCGCGGAAGCGCTCGACCCGCTCGGCGACCTCGGCCTCGGTCCCGACCAGCGAGGTCGCCTCGACGATCTCGTCCGGCATCGCCTCGAAGGCACCGGCCCTGTCGCCGTCCTGGAAACGCCGCTGGACCTCGTCGGCGACCTCGCCGAAGCCGAAGCGGTGGGCCAGGTCGACGTAGAAGTTGGTCTTGCGGCTGCCCATGCCGCCGAAGTAGAGGACGAGGCCGGCCTTGACGACGCTCTTCGCCGCCTCCAGGTCGCCGTCGACCGCCACCGACAGCGAGGGGCTGACCTCGAGGTCCGAGCGCTGGCGGCCGCCCTTGGCGAAGCCCGCCTCGAGGTGCTCGCCCCAGGTCGACTGGAAGGCGTCGACGCTGAAGAAGATCGGGATCCAGCCGTCGCAGACCTCGGCCGCCATCTCGACCGATTTGCGGCCGATCGCGCCGACGAAGACCGGGATCCGGCTGCGCAGCGGGTGGAAGTTGAGCTTCAGCGCCTTGCCCTCGCCGCCGGGCAGCGGCAGCGTGTAGTGCTCGCCCTGGTGGTCGACCGGCCCTTCGCGGGCGATGATCTCGCGCACGACTTCGATGTACTCGCGGGTGCGGCCCCAGGGCTTTGCGTAGGGGACGCCGTACCAGCCTTCGGAGACCTGCGGGCCCGAGGGGCCGAAGCCGAACAGGAAGCGGCCGCCGGAGAGCTTGTCGATCGTCGCGCCCGCCATCGCGGCCGCCGCGGGCGGGCGGGCCGGCACCTGCAGGATCGCGGCACCGAGGTTGATCGTCTCCGTCTGCGCCGCCAGCCAGGCGAGCACGCTGACCACGTCGGAGCCGTAGGACTCGGCCGCCCAGACCGACTCGTAGCCGTGTCCCTCGGCCGCCTTGACGACCTCGAGGGCCTCCTCACCAGCGGGGCCGATACCCCAGTAACCCAGGTTGAGTCCAAGCTTCAGCGCCATCCGGCCCTCACCCTATTGAATACCCGCAGTGGAAACGGGACTGCCTTCTGTTGACCAGGGACTGAGCAACAAGGAGGCGGCGGCGCGGCTGCGCAAGCTGGGGCCGCCGCCGGAGACGTCCTCGCGCTCGGTCTCCAGCATCGTCGCCAGCAACGTCTTCACGCTGTTCAACGCGATCATCGGCGTCTTCTTCGTGCTCGACCTCGGGCTCGGCCTCTACGCCGACTCGATCTTCGGCCTGATTGCGGTGATCAACTCCTACATCGGGATTCGCCAGGAGCTGAAGGCGAAGGCGACCCTCGACGAGCTCGCAGTGCTGGTCGCGCCGCACGCGCGGGTCGTCCGCGAAGGCGCGGTGGTCGAGCTGCTGGCGACCGAAGTGGTGCCCGGCGACGTGATCGCGGTCGGCCCCGGCGACCAGCTCGTTGCCGACGGCGAGGTGATCGCGACCCGCGGCATGACCCTCGACGAGTCGATGCTGACCGGCGAGGCCGACGGGATCCCGAAGGGCCGCGGCGACCGCGTCCTCTCCGGCTCCTTCTGCGTCTCCGGCTCCGGCCACTACCTGGTCGACGCGGTCCGCGAGGAGAGCTACGCCGGCCGCGTCGCCGGCGAGGCGAAAGCGTTCCGCCACCCGCTCTCGCCGCTGCAGCAGGAGGTCAACCGGGTGATCGTCGTCTGCACCTACGCGATGCTGCCGCTCGCGGTCCTGCTGCTGGTGACGCTGAAGATCCGCAACACCAGCCTCGACGAGGCAGCGCAGACGGCGACCGCCGGCCTGGTGACGCTGATCCCGGAGGGCCTGGTGCTGCTGATGAGCGTCACCTTCGCGGTCGCCGCCGTGCGGCTGGCGCGCCGCGACACCCTGGTCCAGCAGATGAGCGCCTCGGAGAGCCTCGCCGCGGTCGACACGATCTGCGTCGACAAGACCGGGACGCTGACCGCAGGCGAACTGAGCCTGGCCGGGGTCGAGTTCGCCGAGGGCGTGGATCCCGCGCTCGGGGCCGCCACCCTCGCCCGCTTCGCCGCCAGCGCCGGCGACCGCAACAAGACCCTGGAAGTGATCGCCGAGCGCTACCCCGGCGAGGCGGTCCCGGTGCGGGCCGAGGTTCCCTTCTCCTCGGAGTGGAAGTGGAGCGGGCTGGCGCTCGCCGACGGCAACAGCGGCGGCACCTACGTGCTCGGCGCGCCGGACGTCCTCGCCGAGGCGGGGGCCCTGACCCTGCCGCCGGCACTGGCCGCCAAGCTCGAAGCGGAGACCGCGGCCGGGCGCCGGGTGGTCGCCTTCGGCGAGACCGGCGAGGCGCTGCCGCGCGACCCCGGCAGCGAGGCGGCGCCGCGGCTGGCGCCGCTGGCGCTGGTCGTGCTCGAGGAGACGCTGCGCCCCGACGCCGCCGAGACGATCGCCTACATGCGCGAGCAGGAGGTGGACCTGAAGCTGATCTCCGGCGACGCCGTCGCCACCGTCACCGCCGTCGCCCACGCGGTCGGCGTTCCCGAAGACGCCGGCGTCGTCGAGGGGCTCGACCTGCCCGAGGACCCGGATGAGCTGCAGGAGGTGGTCCTCGCCAACACGATCTTCTGCCGGATCAAGCCGGAGCAGAAGAAGGCGCTGGTCGCGGCGCTGGTCGCCGCCGGCCGCTACGTGGCGATGATCGGCGACGGCGTCAACGACGTGCCGGCGCTGAAGCAGGCGCGGATGGCGGTGGCGATGGGCTCCGGCGCCCAGGTGACGAAGGGCGTAGCCGACGTCGTCCTGCTCGAGGACGAGTTCTCGAAGCTGCCCGAGGCGGTCGGCGAGGGGCGGCGGATCGCCCGCAACATCCACCGCCTCGGCCGCCTCTACCTGACCAAGTCCGTCTACGCGGCGACCCTGCTGGTGATCGTCTCGCTGCCCGGCTTCGCCTTCCCGTTCCTCCCCCGCCACCTGACGATGGCCGCCTTCCTGACGATCGGGATCCCCTCCTTCGTCCTCGCCCTGGCGCCGTCGGACGGGCCGCTCTATCGCGGCCGCCTGCTGCGGGCGCTGGCCGCCTTCGCGGTCCCGGCCGGGGTGGCGACGGCGCTCGGCTCGATCCTCTCCTTCTTCCTCGTCGACACCGTCGCCGGCGCCAGCCTCAACGCCGGCCGCACCGCGGCGACGACGACGCTGATCGTCCTCGGCCTCGCCTTCGTCCTGCTGCTGGAGCGCGGGCCCGGCCGCGAGCACATCGCGATCCAGAGCTACATGCTGGCCCTGGTCGCCGGCCTCGGCGCCCTCTACGCGCTGATCCTCGCCGCCGCCCCGGTCCGCGACTTCTTCGAAATGGAACTGTTGAGCTCGGTCCAGTGGTTTCTGGCGATGCTGGCGGCGGCGGTCGGGCTGACGATCGCCAGCCTGCTCTGGCGGCTGCCCCAGGTGGAAGCCTGGGAAGCGCCCGCCGAGAACCCGCCGCGCGGGTTCGAGGCGGAAGCGGCCGACCCTCCCGCTGTCTAGGAAGGCAGCGGGGTTTTTCGACGTTGGGCCATGTGCCCGCGCGGGTACCAGGCCTAGCGTGATGCCATGGCGATGACGCTGGATCCGGCCCGCCCCTTTCCCGGCGCCGGAAAGTACCCGCTGGACGCGGGTCACTGCGACGAGGCGTTCGCCGCGACCGGCACCCCGCGCCCTCCCTGCGCGGAAGTGCTCGACGCGCTCGCGCGGCGGAATCTGATGGTGCTGCGCGAGCGCGTCCGGTCCAACGCGGCGGCGCTCGGGATTCTTAGCCGCCCGCGACGGGATGGACGCCGATCTGATCGAGCCCGAGCTCAGCCGCCGCGTCCCCGCCCGCGAGCTGCTCGCCGACCTAGTCACGATCTGCGGCCCGCGAGCTGGCGCTGGGTTGCCGCGAAGAGCTGGAGAAAGTGATCGGCCTCGGCGAGCGCACCGGCACCCAGCGCCAGCTTGCGGCGAGTCGGTGGACTACCCCGCGTCGTCGTCGCCTTGACGGACGACTTCCATCGTCCGCGGATGACCGAGGGTGCTGCAGCGCGGACGATTGCCTTTACACGATTCATCCTTAATGTTTACGTTTCTCCAAAGCTAGTGCAGCAGATTTGGAATTTGGGCTTGATCGCGGACCGTGCTTTCAATTGAGGAGGAGTCATGCAGACCATATGCAGGGCAGCCGTCGGCACTCTGGTGATGGCTTGCATTGGGACGTTCGGGGCGACTGGCCCGGGAGTCGCAGTGGCAGAAGTGAGTTGCTCGGGCAACAACATCAATGTACCCGTAGGGGCACTACAGAAGCTGGCGCACCAGGAAATCTGGGCCCCTGCATTCAGTAGCGGGGTGTGTAACAAAGGCACGCACCCCACGGTGACCGCGTTCGGTGCTAGCAGCGACGCCGCCATGAAGGAATGGAATTACGATGGCAAACGCGGTGCGCTCAATCGCGGATTTGCCTTTGTCGGCACCACTATGGCGCCGACGACGGCACAGATCGAAAATATCGAGAGCGTCGCGGGCGGAGCGCAAGTCGCCGTTATCCCAATCGCCCAGACTGCGATCGTGGTGATCACCAACCCACCGCTTGGCTGTGAATTCGAAGGTACCACCGAATTCATCACCAATCTGCAGCTCGCGTCCGTTTTCGCGGGGACGATTACGAGCTGGTCAGAAATGGAAGGCTTGGAAACCGAACCCGAAAAAGCCGCATGCGAATCACCAATTACGCGGGTGGTTCGGAAGGACGCGGCGGCCACGACTTATCAGTTCAAGCACTATCTGTATCGACTGGAAGAAGGGGTGCTCGCCTGCGCCGGCGGCGTGAATTGGGAGGAACTGGAGCCTGTGAACAACAGTGAAACCGGAGTTCCCAATACCGCTTGGCCTGAAAGCTGTGGAGAAGCTGCACTCAGCGGGCTCGTGACGCCAACGAATGGGGGCGACGCTCAGGTCGTCGGCAAAGTCAATGCGACCCCCGGCAGCATCGGCTATGTGGCCCTACCGACCGCGAAGGCGAATAAAGCGAAATACATTCTCGATCTTCAAAACAACGGGTTAAAAACGGGCGGCGAAGCTAACTTCGCCAACGCTGCGAGCGGCAAAGTCGCCAACTGCGGTGGAATCCAGTACTCGACCCCGGCAAACGCCACAGAAGGCCTGGATATCGATTGGTCACAGGCGTTTGGCGGACGACCTTTTGTCGGAGGGAAAAGCTACCCCCTCTGCACCCTGAGCTTCGTCTTGGCCCTCCATGGCTACAAAGGTGCGGGTATCGCACTCGGTGACGAGATTACGGTCAACGACTATCTGCACGAATACGTCCTTCGGGAAGCAGGACAGGAAGCGACTAACGGCGGCTACTATGCGGCGCTGCCGACTGCGGGCACGGAAGAACACGATGTGTTGTTGGCCGCTCTCAAAGCCGCAGGGCAGATCAGCTACTAGAGGTTCGCGGCGGAAAGACGAACTGCGTGACTATGAGGTTCCCGGCGAGCTTGGTTTCGCCGTTCCTGGTCCGGTGCATCCTCACCTCGGCGACGAAGGTGCTGCGGCCGGAATGGAGCGGCGTCGCCTCGGCGACGATCTCGTCGCCCTCAAGGCCGGAGCCGAAGGCGTTCAGCTTCAGCTCGATCGTCGTGAAGTCGTGGTGCGGCGGGATGTTGCGGAAGGTGACCCAGGCGGCGACGGTGTCGCCGAGCGCCGTCCAGACGCCGCCGTGGACGTAGCCGCCGGGGTGCAGGTGGCGGCGGTCGACGACGATCCGGCCGCGCGCCCTCTCGGCCTCGATCTCCAGCGGCTCGATGCCGAGGTCGCCGGGGAAGCTTTCGCGGGCGAACTCGCGGATGACCTCCGGCGTCACCTGCGACATGTCGGGGCTGCGCGCCATCAGTCGAGCCCGAATCCTTCCAGGCCGTGGTCGCCGAACGGCTCGTCGCGCTCCCGCACCGCCTCGCGGAAGCCGGATTCGGCGGCGCGGCGGACGAAGCCGTGACCCTCGTCGGTGTGGCGGGCGATGCCGTCGAAGAAGGTGCCGAGGACCTGGGTCTGGGACAGGCCCTGGGCGTGCACGGTCTGGTTGACGAGCAGCTTCATCATCACCAGCTGGTTGATCGGCATCCGCGCCACTCGCTCCAGCAGCCGCTCGAAGCGGGCGTCGAGCTCGGCGGCGGGCGCCGCTTCGGTCGCCAACCCCCACTCGGCCGCCTCGGCGCCGGTCAGCGAGTCGCCGGTCAGGAGCAGCCGCTTGGCCCGCATCGGCCCCAACCGGCTCGCCCACATCGCCGTCGTCGGCGAGCCCCAGACCCGGGCCGGCGGGTAACCGATCTTCGCGTCCTCGGCGATCAGCAGCAGGTCCGAGCAGAGCGCCATGTCGGTGCCGCCGGCGACGCAGTAGCCGTGGACCTTGCAGAGCACCGGCTTCTCGGAGTGGAATAGATCATTTACTAAGACCAGTTACCTTCCCAAAAAAGATTATCAGAGGCTCCTCCGGTGGGGGTGAAGCTTTTCCCGGCTCCGAGTGCCTTTGAGCCCTTCCTAGACAGATAGAGATGCAAACCTCGCAGCCGCCTCGCTTCCTTGGGCCTCCCCGCGCTCCCTGTATCTGACCCCGGTCGATCACAATCGTGAGCGGGTGGGGTCAGATACAGGGAGCGCCCTCTTTTCGCCCAAGGAAGCGAGGCGGCTGCGAACGACCGATCCGGGCGCTTGTTCGTAGTTCCGTTGCTCGGCGAATAGACTGCCAGGATGCCCGACGACCCCCAGCGAAAAGCTGTCAGCGAGGCCGTCAGGGCGGCACAAAAAGAGTTCTTGCGACAGACCTCTAGCTCTCATGCCCAACGCCGCAAGGCCTTTGAGAAAGCCCAGAAGGCGGGCCTGACCTTGCGGGAGATCGGCGAGTTGGCTGACCTTCATCACACGACGGTCGGCGAAATCCTCCGAGGCCGATAGCTCAATTTTGGAGGGTTGACCCTCCAAGAGTTGCTAACGTAGCTCCCAACAACGCAAGCAGCCCCCGGCCAGCGCGCTAACGCCGACCGAGGGCCTAACCACAAGGAGCATCACCTCCTCATGGCTGATCGCAACCCTAGGGATCGCGGCGCGAGTTGCCCCGATCTACAGACGACCGCATCAGAAGACGCAAGGACCGAAAGTGCGGTCCTCTCGCTGCTGATCGAAGAACACCCGATCCATCTGACGATGGACGAGCTGGCCCTTGTCCTTCATGGCGACCCCGAGCGGGTCGATCCGAAGGACGCCGCATACCGGGCGGTGCGAGAACTCGTCGGAGCCGGACTGGTCCACCGCGAGGGCGCGTTCCTCTTGCCCTCGCGCGCCGCTCTCTACTTCGACGGTCTGGGGGTTGCCTGATGGCTGCCCCCGACCATCGGATTGAGTTGGGACGCTGCTTCGGTGAGAACGTCCTACTCGCTCGGCGACGAGCCAAGCTTTCGCAAGAAGAACTCGGATTCCGGTCGATGTTGCACCGAACCGAGATTGGACAGCTAGAGCGGGGAATCCGCATACCCCGCATGGACACCGTGGTGAAGCTGGCGGGCGCTCTTGAAGTTCCGCCCGGCGACCTGATGAAAGGCATGGCGTGGAAACCGCCCGCGTTCGCCGCTAAAGGGCGGTGGATCGCACGCGGCCCCGGTGAAGGGGGCGCGTGATGTTCGACATAGCGGCGCAGTTCGGCGACAACCTCGTTCGCTGCCGCAAGCTCGCCGACATGTCACAGGGCGAGTTGAGCGTCAGGGCTTCGGTCCACCGAACCGAGATAAGCCAGCTTGAGCGCGGCCTGCGGGTGGCAAGGATCGACACCTTGGCGAAGCTCTGCGGCAGCCTCGAAATTGAGCCTGCCGAGTTGCTGGTCGGGATTGACTGGCAGCCGGGAGACAGGCGGATCGGGAACTTCAGGGCGCGAAACGGTGGTTGAGGTTGCCGTCGGCATATTCGGATGGCTGATACTTAGAAGGCATGGAGCTTGCCTATCGCCACCTGAGCGGGGACCGCCATCGCCACGGCGAGGTGATCCACTCCCACCCCCACAGCGGCCCGCACCGCCACGGCGGCCACGATCACAGCCATGACCACCCCCATGATCACGGCCACAGCCACGGCTTGATTCACCACTCGATAAAACGCTCCCGCGAGGGGTTGAAGGCAGTCGGCCTCTCGCTCGCGATCCTCGGCGTGACCGCGCTGGCGCAGGTCGCGATCTTCCTCGGTACCGGGTCCATCGCCCTGCTTGCAGACCTGATCCACAACTTCGGCGATGCCGCGACGGCGATCCCGCTCGGGATCGCGTTCCTTATGCGCTCCGAGCGGGCCGAGCGGATCGCAGGCTACTTCGTAGTCCTCGCGATCTTCGTCTCGGCCGCTGTCGCCGCGTATGAGGCGGTCGGACGCCTGATCGACCCCCAAGACGTCGATCACCTCGGCGCGCTGGCAGCTGCGGGCCTGATCGGCTACGCGGGCAACTGGCTGGCGGCCATCGTTCGCACCAACGCGGGGCGCAAGCTCGACAGTCCGGCCCTCATCGCCGACGGCAACCACGCGAAGGCAGACGCCTACGTGAGCCTGGCTGTGGTCGCCAGCGCCGCTGCCGTCGCGCTCGGCCTGCAACTCGCCGATCCACTGATCGGACTCGGGATCAGCGTCCTCATCATGCGGATCACCTGGCAGTCCTGGCGCACCGTCCGCGACGGTCACGCCCACTCGCACTAGCCGTTCAGGATTTCGTCTAGCTCGCTCTGCTCGCTTTCTTCGGCCTCGCGGTCATACCACTCGGGATCGTCGCGGTGGCGCCACCAGTTGATTGCCAACGCGAGGACGATCAGGACGACTGGGACGAGTGCGAGAAGCTGGCCGATCCAGTGTCCGACATGGGCGAAGGGCACCCGATCAGGCTACTTGAGGCGATGCAAAACCTTCCTGGGCGATCGGCCGGCGCCTGAGAAAAGAGATTACTTGAGAAAGTTGGACCGAATCGCCTCTGAGCATCGTCTATGAGGCCCATGACAAATCAACGGAACGACATAACCAGAGATTTGCCTGCTGAGCGCAGGCAATTGGCCCTACTCCTCTCCCGACTGCGCAGCGCTGAGCCGCGCTTCTCGGAGGCTTCGATTCTGCAACCGGACGAGGCAGGCGGCTGGCACGCCGCCGTCTACCTCCTCACCGGCTGTGAGCCGATCTGGCAGGCACTTGGCTCAGCGATAGTGGCGCAGGGTTCCTTGGAGCCTGTCCGCGAAGAACTGAACCGCGCTGGCCCTGTTTGGACTGCAACCCAGCGCGCCGTCATGGAGTGGGCGCTTCACTTTTGGAGGCCCGACCGATTCACGGCGGCTTACCCGGCGAGCTTCGAGCGGTTCCTTTTCACCCGCTGGATCGTCGCCTCGTTTCTTCGGAAGGGGCTTGCGCCGACGATTCGGTTGGAGTGGATTTGACGTGCGGCGGCGGTCACGTCCTCGCCGACCTACCCGGCAAATAGCGCCGCGTCGTTCGGCCGTCAAGGGTGCGAAGCACCCGACCCCTTGCGGGTTGACTGCCGAGCGGCGCTGCGCTTCGCTGGCAAGTAGGTCGGCAAGTCCGAGAGTCGGGGGGAACTGGTGCCGGAGAGGTTGGAGGTTCAGGGGCGATGGAGAGGTAAAACGATCCCTCGCCGCAAAGAACTTCCGAACCGTACCGGCACCTCTCTACATCTGTCAAGGAATGGGGCAAAAAAAGAGTTGCGCGATCTCAAAAGCCTGTGCTACTTAGCTTCCATGAAGAACAAAAATCAACAACAAAAGAGAGGTGATTTTTCGAAGGGAGACCTCTGCTCCCAGGCTTCATTGGAAGGGTGCGGCTCAACTGCCCCAGCCCTTGACAGATGTAGAGAGGTGCCAGCTAGGACCAGTAGGCGTGGTCACGTGTGTGAGGGGTCGCCCTGCAATACGTGTGGGTGGCTCACCGAGCCTAGCCTTGGTCGGGAAACCGCTCGAAGGCAATTCTCCCGCACGTTCGCCGACATTCTCGCGAGTCGATATGGCGGCTCGTGGTCAGTCGAGTGGCAGAGTGCGAATCGTTCCACGCCCTCCGCGAACCGGAACAGGCGGACCTTGTCCGGCAAAAAATAGTCTCGTTCGTTTGGCGATTGGAAATTTTCTTGCCGCTTTTTTGTCGCCTACCCGCCAAATGAATACGGAATCGAAAACTGAATGAAGGACCCGGCGCTTGTCTTCAAGCGTCAGGTCCTCCCAAACGTTTTCGAGGTCTGCTCCGACTTCTGCGGGTTCGCGCTGCTGTTCGTTCTCGGCGCGGACTTCGAGTAGGGCATCGACCTGCGCCTGGCGGCTTTCAAGAGTCCGTAGGTAGACATCAGATTGCGAGCCACCGAGCGCGTCCGCCAGACGCTCGTCGAGGGCAGCGTCACGCTCCGCTTCGGCCGCCGCAAGTTCGGCAGCCAGGGTTGACTCGCCTTCGTCCGACTTAGTTTGTGCCGTCGCGTCCTTGGAGAACGCAAAAAGGTAGTCGAGGACAAAAGACTCAATCAGGCTTGCCTTGACAGTGGTCGGAGCGGGGCAGCGGCCACCAGACTTACGCGGGTGGCAGCGATACTCGAGGGTGGGCTTGCCGTGGCGCGTCTTGCCCGACGAACACCTCATCGCATAACTGCACCCCGCGCAGCGCAGGACCCCTGAGAGCAGCCCGGACGATTTGCCTGAGCGGGCAGGATGGACGCCGTGAGCGTTGTTAGCTGCCTGCCACTCCTCAAGAGTGACAATCGGCTCGTGCGCGTTGGGGTTGACGATTTTCCCTGACCGCGCCTCTCCGAGATAGACACGGTTGCGGATGAGGTGGCCAACGCTGGCGATCGTCCAATGCTCGTTACCCCAGGGCGTCACGACCCCTTTCTCCTCTAGGAAGCTCGCCAGTTGTGACCAGGACACACCAACGCCACGGAGATGAAACAACTCGCGGACCGCTGGCCCCACCTCAGGGTCCGGTTCAAGAACTCGATTCTCGCCGCGGCGGTAGCCGGTCGGCACCCTGCCGGAGACATGGATGCCACGAGCCACCGCAGACTTTCGAGCGGTGTCCCAGTTCTCACGCATTCGCGCTAGCTCCAGCTCACCAAGCGCGGAAAAAAGGTCCGCGAGGAACTTGCCCATATAGCCAGAGGTATCGATGCCCTCAGCCACCGTGCAGAGGACGCCATCGGCGGTGCGGATGCGCGCCAACAGGTTGGCTGAGTCTTGGACTGAGCGACCGAAGCGATCAAGACGGGCGACCACCAAGCCGTCCGTAGCCCCTGACTCAATTCTCTCCATCGCCACATTTAGGCCAGGCCTATTGGCCTTCGAGCCGGGCTGATCGAGATCCTCATGCCATTTGACAATCCGATGCCCCTGTCCCTTGGCCCATGCCCTGACGCGCTCCTTTTGCTCTCCGGGCGAGATAAAGGAATCGCCGGAGCGACCAGCCACGCGTGATACGCGGATGTATCCGTCAAGCTTCATAGAGGGTAGCCCCCTTAACTTTAGTAGTTAAAGAGGCACATGAAGCCGCGCACGTTGCGAGACATGAACTGGTAGTCGGTGACCGGGTCCCAGTTCGTGTCCGGGGCGTGGTTGGCGGCGATCACTGTCGGGTCGAGCGGGGTGCCCCGCGGCGCATCGGTCTCACCGAGCTCGCTCATATCGCGTTCGGCCGAGGCGACGAGGTCGTAACCGCCGCAGAAGCCGGTGCCGTTGCCGGCCAGGGCGATCGCGTGGATCGCCGGATCGAGATTGGCCCGCTCGACGCACTCGGCCAGCTCGACCGGCATCCGCGGCGTGATCCCGTTCCCCCGCTCGGGCCGGTCGAGCGTTATCCGCGCGACCCGCCCATCAACCTCGTAAATCAGAGTCTCCATGCCCCATGGGCGCTTTTGTCCACGGGGCGTGAACAAAAGCGCCACTCCCCTTAGTTCATCCGCTCCACGAGCATTGCCTTGCCTTGCCCGCCGGCGACGCACATGGTCTCGAGGCCGACCTGGTGGTCGTCGGTCTCCATCACGTTCAGCAGCGTGCCCATGATCCGGGCACCGGTCATCCCGAACGGGTGACCGAGGGCGATCGCGCCGCCGTGGGTGTTGAGCTTGTCTTCGGCGATCCCGCATTCGGCCATGATCGGGATCACCTGGGCGGCGAAGGCCTCGTTGAGCTCGACCGCGTCGACGTCGTCGATCGTCATCCCGGCCCGGTCGAGCGCCTTCTTGATCGCGCCGATCGGAGCGACGCCCATGTACTCGGGCTCGTTGCCGTAGGTGGCGGCGGTGATGATCCGGGCACGCGGGGTCAGGCCCAGCTCCTTGGCCTTGGTGTCGCTCATCAGCAGGACCGCGGCGGCGCCGTCGTTGAGCGGGCAGGAGTTGCCGGCGGTGACGCCGCCGCCGCCGAAGGCCTCCGGCAGTTCGGAAAGCTTCTCCAGGGTCGAGGAGGCGCGGGGGCCGTCGTCCCTGGCGACCTCGGTCCCGTCCTCGAGCTTCACCGGGACGATCTCGCGGTCGAAGAAGCCGTCTTCCTGCGACCTGACCGCCAGTTCCTGCGAGCGCTGAGCGAACTTGTCCATGTCGGCGCGGCTGACCTCGTATTTGTTGGCGACGTTGACCGCGGTCACGCCCATCTCGATGTAGGCGTTGGGCTGGCCGTTGTTGCCTTTCAGGTTGTCGTTCTGGTCGGCGGCGCCGGCGGCCTCGGTGCGCTCGTTGTAGCGGCTCACCCACTCGACGCCGACGGCGAGGTAGGCGTCGCCCTCGCCGGCCTTGATCGCGTTGCCGGCGTGGCGGATCGCGTCGAGGCTGGAGGAGCAGTAACGGGAGACGGTGACGCCGTTGACCTCCTGCGGCAGCTTCTCGGAGAGCAGCGAGATGATGCGGCCGAGGTTGAAGGCCTGCAGGCCCTGCGGCATGCCGACCCCGCAGAAGACGTCCTCGATCAGCGCCGGGTCGACCTCGGGGTTGCGCTCGAGCAGCTGGTCGACGACGAAGGCGCCCATCTCGTCCGGGCGCAGCGAGGCAAGCGAGCCCTTGAAGGCACGGCCGATCGGCGTGCGAAGGGTGTCGACGATGACTGCTTCGGGCATTGCGGTTTCTCCTTGAGGTGAGGGGAACGGGTGAAGTCCGAGCGGAGCGTAGTTGACCCGCCATTCGGGAGTATTGTGCGAAACCGCACAATATGGCCGGTTCTCGTCCCCAGGCTGCGTTACATTCGCCTCAATCCACCTCGCGTACAGGCGCGAGTCTTGCCGCGAAGCGGCAGCGAAAGGAGGGCCCTTCATGCCTGAGGGCTACTGCGTCAAAGAGCGTAAGAAGGTCGAGATCAAGGACGCCAAACAGGTGACCATGAAGAACGGTCGCCCGGCGATCCAGGGCGTTTGCCCCGATTGCGGGACGAAAATCTTCAAGATCGGAAAACTCTAGGCCGGTCCCTGAAGCTGCCGCCTCCCGGTGCCGGCCGCAGTCGGTGCCGGGCGGCGTCGCCCGCCTGATCGGTGCCTGCCGGCGGCTGAACCCTCAGCTGCCCCCATACGTAACCCCGGACGGTTTGACCAGTCCTGCTTCAAGATCGTTCTGATGGCCGCCGGGGCCCTCAGCCGCGAGCGCGACGTCCGCGACGCCTACGCCGCCCACGCGGGCGAGCTCTACGGCTTCGCCGTGCGCTCGCTCGACGACGCCGGCCTCGCTGAAGAGGCGGTCCAGGAGACCTTCGTCCGTGCCTGGCGCGCGGGCGAGCGCTTCGACCCCGAGATCGGCTCCCTGCGGACCTGGCTGTTCGCGATCCTGCGCAACGTGGTGATCGACCTCGGCCGCGCCCGCTCGGTGCGCCCGCGGGTCGCCGAGGGCGGGATCGAGCCCTCGGTCGAGCCGCTGGAGGAGGCGCTGCTCTCCTGGCAGGTCGAGGAGGCGATGCGGCGGATCGGCGACGACCATCGCCGCGTCCTGGTCGAGACCTACTACCGCGGCCGCCCCTACGCCGAGGTCGCGGCGGAACTGGGTGTCCCCGAGGGAACGGTGAAGAGCCGCGTCTACTACGGCCTGCGGGCGCTGCGGGTCGTGCTGGAGGAGATGGGCTATGAAGACTGAGAACTGCCGCGAATGGCGTGAGTCGCTGGGCGCCTACGCGCTCGGCCACCTCGACGCCGACGAGCGGGCCGGCCTCGAGGCGCACCTCGAGGGGTGCGCCGAGTGCCGGGCGGAGGTCGCCTCGCTTCAGGGCGTGGCGACGCTGCTCCCCCACGCCGACCCGGAGCGCTTCGGACCGGCACCGCAGCCGCCCAAGGACCTCGGCGAACGGATCCTGGCCACGCTCGGCAACGAGCGCCGCGAGAAACGGCACCGCAAGCGGCTGCGCTTCGGCTTCGCCGGCGCCGCGACGGCGCTCGCCGCCGCCGTCCTCGCCCTCGTCGTCTTCGTCGGTGGGAGCGGCGGCGGCGAGCCCCAGCAGCACGTCAGTTTCACCGACGTGCCCTCGGGGATCGAGATCGGCGCGATGCTGGAGCCGCACGCCTACGGCACCGAGATCCACATGTACGTCAGCGGCGTCCGCTCCGGGACCCTCTGCCGGGTATTCCTCCGCGCCGACGACGGCACCCGCTACCCGGCCGGCAGCTTCCGCTACCGCTGGGGCGACGACTCCGACGCGATCCTCAGCTCGGCGCTCGACCTCTCGCGCACGGCGGCGATCGGCGTCCACGCCGGCAACCAGACCTTCATCGCCCCGGTCGACCGATCGGCGGCGGCAATGCAATCCGAACCCGAGGAGGATGCGACGTGAGCAGGAGCACTTACGCATTTGCGCTGCTGGCGATAGCTGCAGCGCTCGTCATAGCCGGCTGCGGGAGCAGCAGCGACAGCACCAGCTCCGGCGGCGGCGCCTACAGCGGCAAGGGGGGTGGCGCGGCGAGCAACGGCAACGAATCGACCTCCGCCAGCTCCGAAGAAGGCGGCTCGGGCGGCGGCGGCGCCTACCCGTACTCCGCCCCCGCCAACGGCGAAGCCGAAGCAAGCGGCGCCGCCTTCGTCTCGCTCGGCAGCACCCCCGACCTCGGCATGGTCCTGGTCGACTCGAAGGGCTTCACGCTCTATGACTTCCACAAGGACAAGGGCACGACCTCGGCTTGCTACGGCGCCTGCGCCCAGGGCTGGCCGCCGCTGCTGACCGAAGGTGAACCGCAACCGAGCAACGGCGCCAACGCCTCCCTGCTGGGGACGACCGAACGCAAAGACGGAACGACCCAGGTGACCTACAAGGGCCACCCGCTCTACACCTTCGCCGGCGACCAGAAACCGGGCGAAGCAAACGGCAACGACATCAGCGCCTTCGGCGCCCAGTGGTACGCGCTGAAAGGAAACGGCGAGGAGGCCGGCGACTGAGCTAGGAGCTGATCTCCTTGCCGCGCTTGCGGAAGGAGATCGAGGGAGGGACGAGCTCTCGGATCTCGGCCAGGAGCCGGGCCGAGAGCTCGGCCGCGTCCTCGTCGGAGCGCGGCTGGCCGCCGGCCGGGTCGAAGAAGCGGAGGCGGAGACGGGGACGCCGCGGAAACCCGGTCAGGTCCGAGGTGCCCTCGATCGCGACCAGGCTGACGTGGGCCTCGGGGACCTCGAGCGCCAGCCGGCCGACGCCGCTGCGCGCCCGCAGCACCTTGCCGCGCGAGCGCGTCCCTTCCGGGAAGACGCCGATGCAGGCGCCGGCACGGAGGATCTCGATCGCCTTTGCCAGCGCCTGCTTGTCGCCGGCGCCGCGCTCGATCGGGACCTGGCCCATGCCGTTGAGGATCGGCGCCAGCGGGCGGATCTTCCAGAGGTCCGATTTGGCGAGGGCGCGGATCTGGCGGCGCTTCAGGGCGCCGACGCCGACCATCACCGGGTCCCAGTGGCTGTCGTGGTTGCCGATCAGCAGCAGCGGCCCCTCCGCGGGCAGCGTCTCCAGCCCCTCGACACGCAGCCGCCCCCACCACGCCACCGGGCGGTTGAGGGCCATCGCGATCCGGTAGGTGCGGGTGCGCTCGCGCATCAGGGACGTGAGTTCTACACGGCGGCGGCTCGCCGCAGCAGGTCGCGGAGGGCGCGCTGGTCGGTCGCCGAGAGCTCCTCGAGCCACTCCGGCGGGCGCTCGATCTCGCGGACGAGACGGGCGCGCGTCCGCCGCCCCTCGGTGGTCAGCGCGATCAGCTTCACCCGCCGGTCGTGCTCGGCGGGACGGCGCTCGGCCAGTCCCTTCTCTTCGAGGCCGTCGACGATCCCGGTCACGTTCGAGGGGTCGCAGTGGAGGAAGGTCGCGATCTCCCCCATCGTCCGCGGCTCGTCGAGCAGCCGCACCGCGCCAAGTCCCGCGGGGGTCAGCCCCAGCTTGCGCGCGATCTCGAGGAAGCGCGGCGGGTAGACCAGGCCGACCAGCAGCTTCCAGGCCTCACGGGCGGTTTGCTCTCGAGCGGTGGCGGGCATATAGCCATCTTACCTCAATCTTTGATAGCTTCAACTATTGAGCTTGGCAGTCAACCTGGAGGAGACGATGGCAATCACCTCAGACGGCGTGAAACCCAACGGCATCGAGGTCGAAGCGCTGGTCCGCGAGTTCAAGAAGGGGCCGCGGGCGGTCGACGGCATCGATCTACGGGTCGAGCCCGGTGAGATCTACGGCTTCCTCGGCCCCAACGGCGCCGGCAAGTCGACGACGGTCCTGATGCTGACCACCCTGCTCCCTCCCACCGGCGGGACCGCGCGCGTCGCCGGCTTCGACATCGTCTCCGAAGGCCCGCGGGTGCGCTCGGCGATCGGTGCCGCCCTGCAGGACGCCGCCCTCGACCCGCTGCTGACCGGGCGCGAGCACATGCGCCTGCAGACCGCCCTGCACGGGATCGCCAAGGACGAGCGCGAGGCGCGCGGCAACGAGTTGCTCGAGCGGGTCGGGCTCTCGCGGGCCGCCGACCGCAAAGTCGGCGGCTACTCCGGCGGCATGAAACGGCGCCTCGACCTGGCGCTCGGCCTGGCTCACGAACCGCGGATCCTGTTCCTCGACGAGCCGACCACCGGCCTCGACATCCAGAGCCGGACCGCGCTCTGGGAGGAGGTCGCGCGGCTCGCCGCCGAGGACGGGGTGACGGTCTTCCTCACCACCCAGTACCTGGAGGAGGCCGACGCGCTCGCCAACCGGGTCGGGATCATCGACCACGGCAGGATCGTCGCCGAGGGCACCCCCGCGGCGCTGAAGGCCGAGATCGGGCGGCCGACGGTCGAGGCGGTCCCCCACGACCCCGCCGACCACGAGCGGATGGCGGCCGTCCTCGGCCGCTTCGGAGAGCTCGCCGGCGCCTCGCCGAAAGCCGCCGCGGTCCGCCTCGCCGGCGGCGAGTCGCAGCTCGCCGAGGTGGTGCGGGCGCTCGACGCCGAGGGGATCGCGATCGAGCACCTGCAGCTCCACGCCCCCTCGCTCGACGACGTCTTCCTGACCAAGACCGGCCGCTCGCTCGAGGGCGCCGAGGAGGCGGAGGCCGAGGCCGAGGAGGCCGCCGCGGAGGAGGCCGGAGTCGCTTGAGCCCCGCCGTCCGCACCCAGGTCGGCCAGCTCGCCCGCCGCTCGACGCTGCGCACGCTGCGCCAGCCGGCGCAGGTGGTGCCGGCGCTGGTCTTCCCGATGCTGCTGCTGGCGGTCAACTCCGGCGGGCTCAAAGACGCGACCAACCTGCCCGGCTTTCCGACCGACTCCTACCTCACCTTCGCCCTTGCCGTGCCCTTCATGCAGGGCGCCCTGTTCTCGGTCATGAACGCCGGCACCGACCTCGCCCGCGACATCGAGACCGGGTTCCTCAACCGCCTGGCGCTGACGCCGCTGCGCGGGATGGCCCTGCTCAGCGGCCTGCTCGCCGGCGCCGTCGTCCTCGGCGCCGTCCAGGCGGTCGTCTACCTGACCGTCGGGTTGATCGCCGGCGCCGAATTCGCCGCCGGGGCAGGCGGCGTCATCGTGCTCGTCGCCCTCTCGGTCTCGATCACCGTCGCCTTCGGCAGCATCGGCCTCTTCGCGGCGCTGCGCGGCGGCTCCGGCGAGAAAGTGCAGGGTCTCTTCCCGGTCTTCTTCGTCTTCCTCTTCCTCTCCTCGATGGCGCTGCCGCTGGAACTGATCCAGGCCGACTGGTTCCGGGCGATCGCCACCGCCAACCCGATCTCCTACCTGCTGCAGGCAATCCGCTCGCTGCTGATCGAAGGCTGGGACATCGGCGAGCTGGCGCTCGGCTTCGCGATCGCCGCGGCGCTGCTGGCGATCGGCATGCTCGCCAGCTCGGCGGCGCTGAAGACGAGGCTGGTGCGGACGTGAGCGTCAACCGGACCCCCGGCCTGCGCACGGTCGCCCTCGCGGTCGCCTGGCGCAGCATCCACAACTACCTCTCGAACCCGGCCTTCCTGGTCCCGTCGCTGGTCTTCCCGCTGTTCTTCTTCGTCTCCTTCGCCGGCGGCCTCTCGGCGATCAGCAACGTCCCCGGCTTCGACTTCCCGACCGGCTACACCGCCTTCCAGTTCGTCTTCGTGCTGCTGCAGTCGGCCGCCTTCGGCGGCGTCTTCACCGGCTTCGGGATCGCCCGCGACTTCGAGATCGGGTTCGCCCGCCGCTACCTGCTCGCCGCCTCCAACCGCGGCGGCATCGTCGCCGGCTACGCGATCGCCGCCTTCGTCCGCGCCCTGATCACCTGGACGGTGCTGACGACGGTGGCGCTGATCGCCGGCATGAACATCGACGGCAGCGGCGTCGATGTCTTCGGCCTCTACGCGCTCGCGATCCTCGTCAACGTCACCGCGACGATGTGGGCAGCGGGGGTGGCGATGCGGGTGCGCTCGATCCAGGGCGGTCCGCTGATGCAGTTCCCGGTCTTCCTGATCCTCTTCCTCGCCCCCGTCTACGTCCCGCTCAGCCTGCTCAGCGGCTGGATCCACGCGGTCGCCTCGGTCAACCCGACGACCGCGCTGCTCGAGGCCGGGCGCGGCTTCATCTCCGGCGACCCGGTGGTGGTGGCCCTCGCCTTCGCGATCGGCGCGACCCTGCCGGTGCTGTTCGCCTGGTGGGCGCGGGGCGGGTTGCGGCGCGCCGAGGCCGCCGGCTGAGCGCCTCCCTCAGAACGGCTGGATGTGCGAGACCAGCCGGCCGTCGATGACCGTGTGGACGGCGAAGGCCGGCGGGTCGGCCGACATCTCGAAGTCGGTCAGCCCGAAGTCGAGCCTGGCCTGTTCGTAGACGCTGGGCACGGCGAGGACGGGACGGCCGCCAAGCTCGCTGAAGGCCGTGCGGTGCAGGTGGCCCGCCACCAAGCCGAGCACCTGGGGGTTGGCGGCGGCGAGCGCACCCAGCGCCTCGCGGTCGGCGGCGGCGAGGGCGATCTCGTCCCAGACCGGGACCGAGGTCGCCAGCGGCGGGTGGTGCATCGCGATCAGCGCCGGGCGCCGCGGGTCGCGCGCCAGCTCCGCCTCGAGCCAGGCGAGCCGGCCGCCGTCGAGCGAACCGGCGTCGCTGCCGGGGACGATCGTGTCGAGAAGGAGGAGGCGGAACGGCTCGAGCTCGACCGCGTACTGGATCGGCTCCGCCCCTTCCCCCGGCAGGTCGAAGCACTCGCGCATCAGCGCCCGGTCGTCGTGGTTGCCGGGCAGGACGTGGACTGGCGCGCCGAGCCGCGCCAGTCCCTCGCGGGCGAGGTCGTAGTTCGCCGCCGTGGCGATGTCGCAGAGGTCGCCGCTGACCAGCACCGCCGCCGGCTCGACCGGCAGCCGGTCGACCGCGTCGACCGCCCGGGCCAGGGCCGCTGCGGGGTCACCGGCGGGCCAGGAGGCGCCGAAGTGGAGGTCGCTGATCTGGATCAGTGGGGCTGGCATCTCCGGAGCAGTATTCCTAAGTGATGGATGTCACTCTGTCGGGTAGGGCGGAGGACGAGGCTGGCGTCTTTCGTGTCCCTGCAGGGCAAACCCGGCCGTTTAAAGTCACCGGCCCGGCGGATCCGGGACTAAAGTAGAACGACTATGTCGCAAAAGCCACTAGAGCTGATCCTGGCGCGCAACCTGATGTCCGCGCTCTCGACCCCCGCCTTCCTCGTCGACGAGGGCGGCGTCCTCGTCTTCTACAACGAGGCGGCCGGGATCCTTCTCGGCAAGCGCTTCGAGGAGCTCGGCACGGTCGGGCCCGACGAGTGGGGCTCGATGTTCGGCCCCTTCGACCAGCGGGGAGAACCGATCCCCTACGACGAGCTGCCGCTGGTCACCGCGGTTCGCGACGGACACCCCGCCCACGCCAACTTCGACATCCGCTCGACCGACGGCCACCACCACACGGTCGAGGCCTCGGCCTTCCCGATCCTCACCGCGCACGGCTCGCAGGGGGCGATCGCGATCTTCTGGCCGACCGCGCAGATGAACGGCAACGGAGCGGCGCCGGCGTGAAGGTCAAGCTCTGGGGAACCCGCGGCTCGATCCCGGCCCCCGGGCCGGAGACGATCCGCTACGGCGGCAACACCTCCTGCGTCGGCGTCACCCTCTCCGACGGCTCGCTGCTGGCGCTCGACGCCGGCAGCGGCATCCGCAACCTCGGCCTGGCGCTCGGCGGGGAACCGGCCCGGCTGCACATCCTCCTCACCCACCTCCACCTCGATCACATCCAGGGCCTGGTCTTCTTCGCCCCCGCCTTCCGGCCGCAGACCGAGCTAGTGATCTGGGGGCCGGCCTCGCCGGAGGCCTCGCTGCGCGACCGGATCGCCCGTTACATCTCCGCCCCGCTCTCGCCGGTCGAGGTCCGCGAGCTGCCCTGCGACGTCTCCTTCCGCCACTGCCCGGAGACCGAGTGGGAGATCGGCCCGGCGCGGATCCGCGCCGCCTCGGTCGCCCACCGCGGGCCGACGCTCGGCTACCGGATCGACGACGGCGACTCCTCGCTCACCTACATCCCCGATCACGAGCCGGCGCTCGGCGCCGACCTCGACCAGCTCGAGGAGGACTGGATCTCCGGCTTCGAGCTCGCCCGCGACACCTCGCTGCTGATCCACGACGGCCAGTACTCCGACGCCGAGTACCCCGACCACCTCGGCTGGGGCCACTCGGCGACCAGCCACGCGCTCGCCTTCGCCCGCCGCACCGCCGCCCGGCGCACGGTCCTCTTCCACCACGACCCGCTCCACTCCGACGCCTTCCTCGACCAGCTCGAGGCCACCGCGCAGGAGGGCTGGGCCGGGCTCGGCGGCGTCGGCAAGGCGGTCGCGATCGGCGCCGAGGGCGACGAATTCGAGCTCCCGGCCGACCTCCGCAGGCCGCTCGCAACTCCGGTTCCCGCGCCGGCTCCGAGTCCCGCCGCCACCGCCTGAGCGCTACCCTCCCGGCAGTGTCCAAGGCCACGTTTTTCCCCCGCTAGTGACGGGGAACTCCTCCTCCCCCCTCGCCGCCGCCGCGGCCCGCTCGGCCCTCGTCGCCGACGCGCACGCGAAGGCCAGCGAGGCGCACGCCGGCCAGATCCGCGACGGCAGCGGCGGCAGGCCCTACATCGAGCACCCGGAGGCGGTCGCGAGCCTGCTCGTCGAGCACGGTTACGGCGACGAGGTGCTGGCCGCGGCGCTGCTGCACGACGTCGTCGAGAACAGCGAGACGACGGTCGAGGACCTGCGGGAGCGGTTCGGCGAACCGGTCGCCGGCCTCGTCGCCGCCCTCAGCGACGACGAATCGATCGCCGACTACCGCGAGCGCAAGGACGAGCACCGCGGGCGGGTCGCCGCCGCCGACGGCGAGGCGCTGGCGATCTACGGCGCCGACAAGCTGACCAACATCGGCATGCTGCGCCGCACCTACGCCGACCAGGGCGAGGCGGTCGCCGCGGAGTTCAAGGTGCCGCTCGACCTCAAGCTCGATGTCTGGGAAGCCGACTGCGCCCTGCTGCGGCGCGATGCCCCGCAGCTGCCGTTCCTCGGCGAGCTCGAGGCGGAGCTCAGTCGCTTCCGGGCGGATCGAGCAGCGGCAGCCCCTCGCCCCGGTACTTGAGCCGCCGCCGCAGCGGCAGCAGCGCCCAGAGGACGACGAACGTCGCCAGGGCAACGGAGGCAGTGACGATCGTCGTCACGGTGCCGAAGAGGACGTCGGTGATCAGCATGATCGCGCAGGTCATCGCCAGCGCCAGGACGGCGAGGCCGGCGATCGCGAGGCGGTTGGCGATGAAGACGAGGCGGTGCTTCTGCTGGTAGCGGAAGGTGATCCGGTGGTAGGCCGAGGGCGCGATCAGCAGCGCCGCCGAGAGCGCCGTCAACAGCAGCGTCGCGAAGTAGACCTTCTTCTCGAACTCGGTGATCTTCGTGAAGTTCTGCTGGAACGGGACCGCGAGCAGGAAGGCGAACAGGACCTGGACGCCGGGCAGGGCGACGCGCAGCTCCTGCAGCAGCTCGCCGAGGTTGCGGTCGAGCCGCTCCTCCTCGGTCTCGTCTCGCCCCGACGGCCGTTCGTTCATCCATTCGCCTCTCTCATCCGTTCACCATATGCCCGGATGAAGACGGCCCTAGTCCTTTTCAATCGCGATCTGCGGGTCCATGACAACCCGGCCCTGACGGCCGCGGCGGCGGCCGCGCGGACGGTGCCTCTGTTCGTCCTCGACGAGGGCCTGCTCGGCTCACGCTTCGCGGCGCCGAACCGGGTCGCCTTCATGCGCGAGGCGCTGGCCGACCTCGACGAGGCGCTGAAGCAGCGCGGGGCACGGCTCTTCGTGCGCAGCGGCGATCCCGTCCGTGAGGCGATCGCGGCGGCTCGCGAGTGCGGTGCGACCGAGCTGCACGTCAGCGCCGACTGGAGCGCCTACGCGCGCCGGCGCGAGCGGCGGCTTGCGGCCGCCTGCTCGGAGGAGCGGATCAAGCTCCAGATCCACCCCGGCGTCACGGTCCTCTCCCCGGGCGCGGTCGCCCCCACCGGCGGCGACCACTTCAAGGTCTTCTCTCCGTACTTCCGCGCCTGGGGCGAGGCGCCGTGGCGCGAGGTCCGCGGAGCCCCGCGCAGGCTCGCCGTCCCGGCCGGGCTCGCCGCGGGCCGGCTGCCGGCGCTCGGGAAGTTGACCCCCGGCCGTCCCTCTCCCGGGCGCGCCAGCGGCGGCGAGCGCGAGGGGCGCAAGCTGATGCGGGCCTTCCTGCGCGGCGACCTCGCCGCGTACGAGGAGCGCCATGACGACCTGCCGGGAGACGCCACCTCGCGGCTCAGCGCCCACCTGCGCTTCGGCACCGTCTCGCCGCTGGAGCTGGCGGAGCAGGCGCGCGGCCGGCGCGGCGGCGGCGCCTTCGTCCGCCAGCTCTGCTGGCGTGACTTCCACCACCAGGTGCTCGCCGCCAACCCCTCGCTGCCGCGGCGCGACTACCGCCACCGCGGCGACCGCTGGTCGCGCTCGCAGCGGGCGCTCGAGGCCTGGCGCGAGGGCCGCACCGGCTACCCGCTGGTCGACGCAGCGATGCGCCAGCTCGCCGCCGAGGGCTTCATGCACAACCGGGCGCGAATGGCGGTCGCCTCCTTCCTGACCAAGGACCTCTATCTCGACTGGCGCCAGGGGGCCTGGCATTTCTGGGACCTGCTCTGCGACGGCGACATCGCCAACAACGCCGGCAACTGGCAGTGGGTCGCCGGCACCGGCAACGACACCCGGCCGAACCGCGTCCTCAACCCGGTCCGCCAGGCCGAGCGCTTCGACCCCGAGGGCGAATACGTGCGCCGCTACCTGCCGGAGCTGGAGCCGGTCCAGGGCAGGGCGATCCTCCGCCCCTGGCTGATGAAGGGCTTCGGCCGCCTCGACTACCCGGCCCCGATCGTCGACCACGACGAGGCCGTCGCCGAGTTCGAGGCCCGCCGCGAAGGCTGAGAACGCACTTCCCACCGTCCGCCCGCTGAAAACGCAGTTCGACTCGCATAGCGAGCAAAAGTGCGTTCTCAGCGGGGAGGTGACGGCTGGCGACGTAGGATCGGGCGATGGGTCGACTTGCGGTGGTTCTGGGTTCCAGTGCGCTTGGGCCGGGAGGGGAGGAGATCGCGGCGGCTGCGGCCGAGCACGGGGCGGCGATCGTCCAGCGGCACAGCGGCGACCCCTACCTGCTCCCCCACGAGATCGACCACGTCGGCAACCTCCGCCACCTGGCCGAGCAGGGCTGTGACCGGGTGCTGGCGATCTCCTCGGTCGGCTCGCTGCGGGCCGAGCTGGCGGTCGGCACCCTCGTCTGCCCCGATGACTTCATCGCGCTCCACGTCGGCCCCTCGATCTACGGCGACGCCCGGGCCCACACCGCGCCCGGCTTCGACCCGCGCTGGCGGGCGGAGGTGATCGCCGCCTGGGCCGCCGGCGGCCAGGCCCCGCACGACGGCGGCGTCTACTGGCAGACGCTGGGGCCGCGCTTCGAGACCCCGGCGGAGATCGACGTGATCTCCGCCCACGCCGACGTCGTCGGGATGACGGTCGCCTCCGAGTGCATCCTCGCCCGTGAGCTCGACCTCTCCTACGCGGCGATCTGCATGGTCGACAACCTTGCCAACGGGCTCGGCGAGGCCGAGCTCAGCGTCGCCGAGCTGGAAGCCGACCGGATCCGCAACGCCACCGTCCTCCGCGACGGGCTGGCCGCGGTGCTGCCGCAGCTGGGAGCTGTGGGACCGTGAGTGTCGAGTTCCTCCCGCACGCGGGGGAGCAAGTCGACACGCTCACGGTGAGCAACGCGTGCCTCGGCGGCGAGACGGTCGGCGTCCGCTGTGCCGACGGGCTGATCGAGGCGATCGGACCCGGGGTCACGGCGCAGGCGGGCGACGAGGCGATCGACGCCGGCGGGGCGCCGCTGGTGCCGCCGCTGGTCAACGGCCACACCCACGCGGCAATGACCCTGTTCCGCGGCTCGGGCGGCGACCTGCCGCTGATGCCCTGGCTGGAAGACCTGATCTGGCCGATCGAGGCGAAGCTCGACGACGAGGACGTCTACTGGGGCGCCCGCCTCGCCTGCACGGAGATGATCCGCACCGGCACCACCCGCTTCTGGGACATGTACTGGCGGCCGGAGGCGACGGCGCGGGCGGTCGCCGACAGCGGCATCCGGGCGACGATCGGCGCGCCGCTGTTCGACGTCGACGGCGACGGCGAGCGAATGCGGGCCTCGGCCCACGAGAGCCTGGCGACCCTCGCCGAGCAGGACGGCCGCGTCTCCCCCGCCCTCGCCCCGCACGCGATCTACACGGTCAGCGAGGACTCGCTGCGCTGGATCGCCGAGCTCGGGGCCGAGCGCGGGCTGCCGATCCAGATCCACCTCTCGGAGACCTCGCAAGAGGTCGAAGACTGCATCGCCGCCCACGGGGTCCGCCCCGCCGCCTACCTCGACCGGCTCGGAATGCTGAACGAGCGCGCGGTGCTCGCCCACGGCGTCTGGCTCGACCCCGAGGAGCTGGCGCTGATCGCCGATCGCGGCGCCACCGTCGTCACCAACCCGGTCGCCAACATGAAGCTCGCGGTCGGCGGCATCTTCCCGCACCCGGCAGCCAGGGCCGCCGGGGTCGCGGTCGGGCTCGGCACCGACGGCGCCGGCTCCAACGACTCGCTCGACCTGCTCTCGGACCTGAAGGCCTTCGCCCTCGCCCAGAAGCACGCCGCCGCCGACCCGACCGCGATCGACGCGGCCGAGGCCTGGGCGGTGGCGACGGGTGGCCGGGCGCCGCTGCTCGGCGCCGGCTCGCTGGCGCCGGGGCAGCCCGCCGACTTCCTGCTCCTGCGCGGCGACTCTCCGGCGCTCGGCGTCGGCGAGCTCACCGCCGGCCTCGTCTACGCCGCCTCGGGCGCGGTCGTCGACACCACCGTCGTCGCCGGCCGCGTCCTGATGCGCGACGGCGTCGTGCCGGACGAGCAGGAGATCGTCGCCCGCGCCGCCGAGCGCGCCCGCCGCCTCGGTCTCTGAGCGCTGAGTCCAGCTATACCCCCTGGGGGTATCTGCTAGGGTCCTGCCATGGTCGGATACGAGCAGGACAAGGACAGGTTGCTGAAACGGCTCTCGCGGATCGAGGGGCAGGTGCGCGGCGTCTCGCGGATGGTCGAGGAGGAGCGCTACTGCATCGACGTGCTGACCCAGATCAGCGCGATCGAGGCGGCGCTGGACAAGGTCGCGCTGGGGTTGATCGACGACCACACCCGCCACTGCGTGGTCGAGGCCGAGGGCGGCGAGCGGGTCGAGAAGGTCGACGAGCTGATGGCGGCCCTGGGCCGCTTCGTCAAGCGCTGAGCCAAGAGCGATGGGCGAGGTGATCGACAAGGTCTGGGAGGGCTTCGAACAATCCTTCCTGATGGCGTACGAGGTCTGGTGGGCGCTGGTTCTCGGCTTCGCGATCTCCGGGATCGTCCAGGCCTGGGTGCCGCGCGAAAGGATCGAAGGCGCCCTCTCCGGCCACGGCTTCGTCCCCGTCGCCAAGGCGACCGGGCTCGGCGCCGCCTCCTCCTCCTGCTCCTACGCGGCGATCGCGATCGCCAAGTCGCTGTTCCAGAAGGGCGCCTCGGCGGTCACCGCGCTCGCCTTCCAGTTCGCCTCGACCAACCTCGTCTGGGAGCTCGGCCTCGTGCTCTGGGTCCTGATCGGGTGGCAGTTCGCGCTCGCCGAGTACGTCGGCGGCGTGATCATGATCGCGCTGATGGCGCTGCTCCTGCGCCGCTTCGTCTCACCGCGGCTGGAGGAGCGGGCGCGAGCCCACGCCCAGGAGGCGGGAGCCGGCCACGAGCACGACCACGGCGGCGGCGAAGAGCACCGCTCCTGGCGAGAGAAATTCACCTCCTCCGCCGCCTGGGCGCAGGTCGGCGGCAACTTCCGCGGCGACTGGGGGATGCTCTGGAAGGAGATCACGATCGGGTTCCTGCTCGCCGGCTTCATCGGCCTGCTCGGCGATGACTTCTTCAACGTCCTCTTCATCACCGACGCCCCACCCCTGGTCCAGACGATCGAGAACGTCCTCGTCGGCCCGCTGATCGCGATCCTCAGCTTCGTCTGCTCGGTCGGCAACGTGCCGCTGGCGGCGGTGCTCTGGTCGGGCGGGATCAGCTTCGCCGGCGTCGTCGCCTTCATCTTCGCCGACCTGATCGTGATCCCGATCGTGCTCGCCTACCGCAAGTACTACGGCACCTCCTTCGCGCTGCGGATCACGGCGCTGATGTTCGTCACGATCGTGATCGCGGCCCTCGTCGTCGACGGCCTGTTCGGCGTCCTCGGCCTGATCCCCGAGGGGCCCCGCCCGACCCGCGAAGACGTCTTCGGCACGATCGAGCTCGACTACAAGCTCGTCCTCAATCTGATCGCGACGGTCGTCTTCGTCGCCCTGCTCTGGGTCAGCCGCGGCCGCGCCACCGGCGCCCACTGCGAGCATCACGGTTAGGCGACCGCTGAGGGTTTCGAGACCGGCGGCGCCGGGGGTATAGGTTTGTAACAGTGCCGCCGGGCGAGGCCGCCACCGACATACCGTCACCCTCAGGGGCCTCCTCGGTCAGCTACCAGGGAGCAACGAAGCACTACGGCCACTCCGACTCGATCGCCGTCGACCACCTGAACCTGGAGGTCCCGGCCGGTGAGATCTGCGTCCTCGTCGGACCCTCGGGCTGCGGCAAGACGACGGCGATGCGGATGGTCAACCGCATGGTCGAGATCACCGAAGGGGACATCCTCGTCGGCGGCGAGTCGGTCCGCGATCGCGACCCGGCGCGGCTGCGGCGGGAGATCGGCTACGTGATCCAGGAGACCGGCCTCTTCCCCCACCGCACGATCGCCGAGAACATCGCCGCGGTGCCGCAGCTGCTGGGCTGGAAGAAGGACCGCACCCGCGCCCGCACGGCCGAGCTGCTGGAGCTGATCGGGCTCGATCCGGAGCTCGGCGACCGCTACCCGGCCCAGCTCTCGGGCGGCCAGCAGCAGCGGGTCGGCGTCGCCCGCGCGCTCGCCGCCGACCCGCTGGTGATGTTGATGGACGAGCCCTTCGGGGCGATCGACCCGATCAACCGCGAGCGCCTGCAGAACGAGTTCCTCCGCCTCCAAGCCGAGATCCAGAAGACCGTCCTCTTCGTCACCCACGACATCGACGAGGCGATCAAGATGGGCGACCGGATCGCGATCCTGCGTGAGGGCGGCAAGCTCGAGCAGTACGCAACCCCGGCCGAGATCTTGATGTCCCCCGCGACCGAGTTCGTCGAGGACTTCGTCGGCGCCGACCGGGCGCTGAAGCGGCTGGCGCTGATGCGGGTTTCCGACATCGATCTCTGGGAGGCGCCGCTGGCCCAGGCCGGCCAGGCGACCGCCGAGGTGCAGGCGAAGCTCGACTCCCCCGACGTCGAGGTCCCCTATCCCCTCCTGGTCGACGCCGAGCGGCGGCCGCTGGGCTGGCTCTCCGAGCGCGACCTGCGGGCCGAGACGGTGCCGGAGCGGCCCGACTCTCCCCTCGGCCCGGTGCTGGAACTCGACGACGTGATGCGTGACGCGCTCGCCGACATGCTCCAGGCCGGCGCCCAGTACGCGGCGGTCGCTGACGGCCGCGGCCAGATCGCCGGCGTCCTCTCGGTCGAGATCATCTCCGAGTTCCTCGCCTCGCCCGAGGCCAAGAGCGAGGAGCACAGCGCCGTGGAACGGCCCCATGGCTAGCCTCGCGGCGCTGCCGTTGGCGGCTGCCGGGGAAGTCGGCGAAGGGTTCTTCCGCGACCGCACGACGAGACCCTGCCAGGCCAGCTCCTCCCACCTCTTTTGCTGGGACTGGGCCCGGGAACACATCGACCGCTATGGAACCCCGGCCCTCCAACAGCTCGAACTAGTCGCGATCTCCGTCGTCCTCGGCTTCCTGATCGCATTCACCTTGGCCCTGATAGCTCACCGCCGCCGCTGGCTGCGGCCGCCGCTGCTGGCCGGGACCGGGATCCTCTACGCGATCCCCAGCATCTCCTTCTTCCTGCTGCTGCTGCCGATCACCGGCCGCAGTCGGCTGACGGCGATCATCGCCCTCAGCGCCTACACGCTTCAGATCATCTACCGCAACGTCACCGTCGGCCTCGACAACGTCCCCGCGTCAGCCAAGGATTCCGCCCGCGGCATGGGGATGACCGACCGCCAGATCCTCTGGCGCGTGGAGCTGCCGTTGGCGCTGCCGGAGATCATCGGCGGCCTGCGGATCGCCACCGTCAGCACGATCGCGATCGCGACCCTGGCGGTGTTCGCCGGCGCCGGCGGTCTCGGCCCCCTGATCCTCAACGGGCCGAACCTTCACTTCCCGACGACGATCGTGATGGTGATCGCGATCGTGGTGGTGATGGCGCTCACTTTCGACGCAATCCTGCTCGCGATCCAGTACTTCGCCACCCCCTGGCGCCGAGCGAGGTCATCGTGAGCCTGACGACGCCGCTCTTCGCGTCCTTCGGCGGCGCGATCGAATTCATCTTCTCTCCGCAGGCGTCGAACGTGACCGGCGGCAAGACGGTCGGCGGTATCGACCAGGTGATCGAACTGACCTTCGACCAGCTCGAAGTAACCGTGCTGGCGCTGCTGCTGGCGATCGTGATCGCGCTACCGGCGGGCCTCTACTTCGGTCACCGAGGCAAGGGCGAACTGCTCGCGATCGGGCTCGGCAACACCGGCCGCGCGATCCCCGAGCTGGGCCTGATCGCGCTGATGGCGGCGGTGATCGGCGTCGGCCTCTTCAACCTCACGGTGGCGCTGGCGATCCTCGGCATCCCGCCGATCCTCGTCAACACCTTCGTCGGCGTCCGCGAGGTCGACCGCTCCACTGTCGAAGCGGCCCGCGGCATGGGGATGACCCAGTTCGAGGTGATCCGCAAGGTCGAGGCGCCGATGGCGGTGACGAGCATCTTCACCGGCATCCGCACGGCGGCGATCGGGATCGTCGCGACGGCGACGATCGCGCCGCTGGCCGGCGTCGCGACGCTCGGCGAATTCATCCTCGGCGAAAACGTCTACGGGACCAACGGCGTCGTGGCCGGAGCGATCGTGGTCGCACTGCTCGCCCTGGCTCTGGAGTTCTCGCTCGCCGGGCTGCAACGTCTGCTCACTTCGAAAGGGTTGAAGCTGCGCAGGACGTGACCTGTTCGAAACCCACACCAAGGAGGCAATAGTGAGGATCGACCATACGAAGCTGCGAGTCGCTTTAGCGGCGCTGGCAGCGCTGGCGCTGGCATTGGGCATCGCGGCCTGCGGCGGCAGCGACAGCAGCTCCGAAGCCACCAGTGCCGAATCCACCGGGGGAGAAAGCGAAGCGAGCGGCGGCGCGATCGTCGCCAACCCCGAAAACGGGAAAGTGAGCCTGACGATCGGCTCGAAGAACTTCCCCGAACAGGAAATCCTCGGCGAAATCTACACCCAGGCCCTGGCGGCCGCGGGCTACAAAGCCAAGAGCGACCTCAGCCTCGGCTCGGAAACGGTTGCTCACAAAGCGGTCAAGTCCGGAGCCGTCTCCGGCTATCCCGAGTACGCCAGCACGGCCCTGACCTCGTTCTTCGGCCTCGAACCCGAAGAAGTCCCCACCAACGCCAACGAAGCGTGGGAAAAGGCGAACGAAGAATTCGAAAAGGAAGGCCTGGTCGCGTTCGAACCGACGCCGTTCGAAAGCGCCAACGCGGTCGGGCTGCTCAAAACCACGGCGGAAAAGTACGAACTCGAAACCGTCTCCGACCTCGAAGGCGTGTCCGAAAAACTGTCGCTCTACGGCTCACCTGAGTGCCGCCAGCGGATCGACTGCCTGGCCGGGCTGGAAAAACTGTACGGGCTCAAGTTCAAGTCCTTCCACCCGGTCGACATCAGCCTCCGCTACACGGTGCTGGAAAAGGGTCAGGCGGACCTCTCGATCCTCTTCACCACCGATCCGCAGCTCTCGGCGGAAAGCGACAAGTTCGTCATCCTCGAAGACGACAAGCACGTCTTCCCGGCCGGCAACGTGATCTTCGTGACCACGCCCAAGGTCGTCGAAAAGGCCGGGCCCGACTACGAAAAGACGATCCTCCAGGTCCAGGAAGGCCTGACCCTGGAAGTGATGCAGGAGCTCGACGCCCGGGTCGAAATCGAAAAAGAAACGCCGAAGGCCGCGGCCGCGGCGTATCTCGAATCGGCCGGCTACGTCGAATAGCTAGCTCGCAGCGACGGCCGGGGCGGACTCCGCCTCGGCCGTCCGCTCGCGCAGCCGCGCGAAGCTGACCCGCGCCGCCCAGGCGGCGCCGAGGCCCGAGACCCCCGCCAGCAACAGGGCGACGCGGGGGTCGTAGGCCTGCGCCAGCCAGCCGGTGAGCGGGCCGCCGATCGGGGTCGAGCCGAGGAAGACGACCGAGTAGAGCGCCATCACCCGGCCCCGCATCTCCGGCGCCACCGCCAGCTGCAGGCTCGAGTTGATCGTCGCCGCGAAGGTGACCGCGGCGGCGCCGAGGGCGACGAGGGTGATGATCTCCAGGGCCAGCCCCGGCATCGCCGCCGAGAGCAGCGCCGCGACGCCGAAGGCGAGCGCACCGCCGGCGATCAGCCGCGGGCCGGTCCTGCCACGGTGGCCGTTGACGAGGGCGCCGGCGATCGAGCCGACCGCCATCGCCGCGACCATCGCCGCGTAGGTGAGGGCGCCGCCGCCGAAGCTGAACTTGGCGAGCAGCGGCAGCACGACCTGGAAGTTGTAGCCGAGCGTCCCGACCAGCGCCATCAAAGCCAGCGGCACCGCCAGCTCCGGCGTGCGGGCGACGTAGCGCAGGCCGGCCCGGATCGCGCCCGGGCTGCGCGGCGCCACCGGTTCGGCGTGCAGGCGCTCGGCATCCATTCCCCAGAGCGCGTAGATCATCGCCAGGAAGGTGAGCGCGTTGAGCGCGAAGCAGGGGACGACGCCGAAGACGGCGATCAGGATCCCGGCCAGGGCCGGGCCGACGATCCGCGCGGACTGGACGATGACGCTGTTGAGGCTGACCGCGTTGACGACCAGGTCGGGGCCGACCATCTCGTAGACGAAGCTCTGTCGAGCGGGGAAGTCGACGGCGTTGGCGGCCCCCATCGCGAAGACGGCGAGGTAGACCATCCAGGGCGTGACGACGCCGGTCGCGGTGACCGCGAAGAGGGCGACTGCGGGAATCGCCATCAGCGCCTGGGTCGCGATCAGGAGATTCCGTTTCGGGAAGCGGTCGGCGAGCAGACCACCGTAGGCGCCGATCAGCAGCATCGGCAGGAACTGCAGGGCGGTGGTGAGGCCGACGGCGACGCCGGAACCGGTCAGGCTGAGGATCAGCCAGATCGCCGCCACCGTCTGCATCCAGGTGCCGGAGAGGGAGATCGTCTGGCCGGCGAAGTAGCGCCGGTAGTTGGGAACCTCGAGGGAGTTGAAGGAGCGTCGAAGGTGGTACCTCATGGGCGCTGCTCGCGCCCGGACCGCGGCTCACCCTCCCTCATCCGGTCGAGGATCTCGGCAGCCCGCTCGAGCGTCTCGACGTCCGCCGCCGGGAGCTCGCGCATGCGCCGCGCCAGGTAGGCGTTCTTGCGCCCGCGCAGGCGGCGCAGCCGCTCGCGGCCAGCCGCATTGACCGCGACCAGTGAGCTGCGGCCGTCGGCGGGGTCAGGGGTGCGATCGACCAGACCCTCCCGCTCCAGGCAGCCGAGCGTGCGGGTCACGGTCGGCCGCTTGACGCGCTCGATCTCGGCGATCTCGCTCGGCGTCAGCGGGCCGTGCCGCTCGATCGTCGCGAGCGCCGCCACCGAGGTCGGACTGAGACCGCTGGTCTCGGCCGCGGCCTCCTGCCGCAGCCGCCGCGTGGTGCGCACGAGCGCCATCCGCAGCTTCGCGGCGGTGTCGGTCAGGGACGTGTCCTTGCGCTCGATGGTCATTGATTAGCTCTGATAATTAGTTTAGCAAACTAGTTTCAGATGGCCAGCCCGGGCGCTTAGCTTCCCTTTAGGCATTTTTAGGTAGCGTGGCGCCGGTGAGCGAAGCAGCGATCACGGTCAAGGACCTGCGCAAGGCCTACGGCGAGCACGAAGCCGTGCGCGGGATCGAGTTCGAGGTCGGCGCCGGCGAGGTCTTCGGCTTCCTCGGCCCCAACGGCGCCGGCAAGACGACGACGATCGAGATCCTCGAGGGCTACCGCGAGCGCAGCGGCGGCGAGGTCTCGGTGCTCGGCGTCGATCCCGGGTCGCCGACGCGTGCCTGGCGCAACCGCGTCGGCCTCGTCCTCCAGGAGTGCGAGCTCGACCCGCTCTGGACCGTCGAGGAGGCGGTCTCGCTGTTCGCCCGCTTCTACGAGCAGCCGCGGCCGGTGGCGGAGACGATCGACCTGGTCGGCCTCGGCGACAAGCGCGGCGCCCGCGTCGCCACCCTCTCCGGCGGCCAGAAACGCCGCGCCGACGTCGCCATCGGGATCATCGGCGACCCCGACCTGATCTTCCTCGACGAGCCGACCACCGGCTTCGACCCGAGCGCCCGCCGCGACGCCTGGAACATGATCGAGGGGCTGAAGGCGCTCGGCAAGACGGTCTTCCTCACCACCCACTACATGGACGAGGCCCAGCACCTCGCCGACCGGGTCGCGATCCTGCGCGAGGGCCGGATCGTCGCCGAGGGCCGCACCGAGGAGCTCGGCGAGAGCCTCGGTGCCCGCACTGTGGTCGGGTTCACGCTGAACGGCGCCCTCGCGGTCGAGGACGTGCGTGGCGCGCTCGCGGGCGCCCAGGTCGGGGTCGCCGGCAACCGGGTCGAGATCGAGACCGAGCGGCCGCAGGCCGACCTCTACCGCCTGCTCGGACTGGCCGAGCAGCACGGCGCCGAGCTCGACGAGCTCGAGGTGCGGCGGCCGAGCCTCGAGGACATCTTCCTCGAGCTGACCCGCGAGGAGCAGGCGTGAACGACCGCGGCATCGTCCTCGCCCAGGCGCGGATGGCGATCCTCGTCGCCCTGCGGACGCCGCGGACGATCATCTTCACCGCCCTCTTCCCGCTGATCCTGCTGGTCCTCTTCAACTCGATCTTCAACGCCGGCGGCGAAGGCGTAGCGATCGCAACATTGACCCCACCCAGGGGTGGTCAATGTTGCGATCACGCGAGCTAAGCCGCGGCGAAGCGTTTCTCGGAGCGCGCCTTCGCCTTCGCCGCCTCGTCCTCGCGGTTCTTCGGCGGCGCACTCGTAACCAGCCGGTCGAGCAGCCTGCGCGTCACCTCGGTGATTTCCTCGACGGCCTCGTCGAAGGCCTCGGCGTTTGCCTGCGAGGGCTTCGTCGAGCCGCTGATCTTGCGCACGTACTGCAGCGCGGAGGCGTGGACCTCGTCCTCGGTCGCGGGTGGATCGAAATTGTGGAGGGTGCGGATGTTTCTGCACATGGGCCGATCTTAGCCCCGCGCGGAAACGTCCTCTGCCATCTGCGCCAGCGACTCCAGCAGCTCCAGCATCTTCTCGGTGTAGCCGATCCCGATCAGCAGCGTCCGCCGCGCCTGCTCGACGTCCTCGAGGTCGGTGAGGCCGTCGAGGTAGGCGCTCAGCTCCTCCAGTTTGGCCCGGTGCCAGGCGACGCGGGACTCCCAGAGCTCCTTCGATTCCGCCCCGGCGAACACTTTCAGCACCGCTTCCTCTTTCAGCTGCGGCGGCGAGGCGCTCGGGTCGGCGGCCCACTCGCGCAGCGCCTCGCGGCCGGCCTCGGTCAGCGCGTAGATGCGTTTGCGCCGCCCCCCCTCTTCCTGGCGGGCGGTCAGGTAGCCGCCCTTGGCCAGCCGCGCCGGCTCCTCGTAGGCGGTCGTGTGCGGGACCGGCCAGAAGTTCTGGATCGAGGCGTCGAGCGCCTGCTTCAACTCGTAGGAGGTCGCCTCGCCGCCGCACTGATCGAAGAGGGCGAGGACCGCGTAGGAGGTTCCGGTGAGCCGGATAGGCTTGCTTTTCATGATTCGAGTCGTATAGTACGGGACGAACGGTGAAACCGATGCGGGAGGGCGACATGGCAGCCACCGATTCCAACAACGGCATCTTCTCCGACCGGGCGGACCACGACGCCGTCGTCGTCGGCGCCAGCCTCGCCGGCTGCACCACGGCGATGCTCCTCGCCCGCTCGGGCGCCCGCGTGGCGCTGGTCGAGAAGTCCCCCGACCCGGCCGCCTTCAAGCGGATCTGCTCGCACTTCATCCAGGCCTCAGGCGTGCCCGTCTTCGAGCGGCTCGGCCTGCTCGACCAGATCGAAGCGGCGGGCGCGGTCCGCTCCCACTTCCACGCCTGGACCCGCTGGGGCTGGATCGGGGCGCCGGAGGAGGAGGCGGGGCTCTGCCTCAACCTGCGCCGCTCGGTCCTCGACCCGCTGATGCGCGAGGCGGCGGGCGCCGAGCCCGGGGTCGAGCTGATGCTCGGGCAGGGCGCCGAGCGCCTGCTCTGGGACGGGGAAACGATCGCCGGCGTCGTCGTCCGCGACCGCGACGGCCACGAGACCCGCCTGCGGGCGCCGCTCACGGTCGGCGCCGACGGCCGCGATTCGCGCATCGCCGAGCTCTCCGGCGTCCCGGTCAAGACCCGCCCCCACGGCCGCATCGCCTACGGCGGCTACTTCGAGGGCGCAACGCCGCCGCTGGCCCCGGACACGGCGATGTGGATGCTCGACCCGCAGTGGGTCGCCGCCTTCCCCACCGACAGCGACCTCACCTTCTACGCCGCGATGGTGACCAAGGACAAGCTGCCCGAGTTCAAGCGCGATCCCGAGGCGGCCCTGGTCAAGACCGTCGGCGACGCCCCCGAAGCGCCACCGATCCGCGAGGGTCGGGCGATCGAACCGGTGCTCGGCAAGATCGACATGCTGAACCGGGCCCGCCGGCAGACGGCGCCGGGGCTGGCGCTGGTCGGCGACGCGGCGCTGGCGATCGACCCGATCTTCGGCGTCGGCTGCGGCTGGGCGCTGCAGTCAGGCGAATGGCTCTCGGACGCGGTCGCTCCGGCGCTGGCCGGCGCCGAGCCACTCGGCCGCGGCCTCGAGCGCTACCGGCGGCAACACACGCGCGAGCTGCGCTGGCACGCCTTCATGATCCACGACTACTCGACGGGCAGGAAGCTGACCGGGACCGAAAAGGCCCTGTTCCGGGCCGCGGTCAACGACCCCGCCGTCGCCGCCGCCTTCGACCGGGTCGGCACCCGCCGGGCTCAGCCGATCGGGGAAATGATCCGCACCTTTCCCAAGGTCGTCGCCGCAAACCGGCGCCACCCGGTGGCTGCGTGAACGCCACGGTCACGCGGTCCCGGATAACGGTCGCCGGCACCGCCACGCGGCTGTTGCAGGCGGGGCCGGCCGAGGCGAGCGAGGCGGTCGTGTTCGTCCACGGCAACCCGGGCTCGGCCGACGACTGGGAGAGGTTGATCGCCGCCGCGGCCGGGACCGGCAAACGGGCCCTGGCCACCGACCTGCCCGACTTCGGCGAGACCGTCGCCGCCCCAGGGTTCGAGTACACGGCCCCGGGCTACGCGACCTTCCTCGGCGAGACGCTGCGCGACCTCGGGGTCGAGCGCGTCCACCTCGTCCTGCACGACTTCGGCGGCCCGATCGGGCTGGTCTGGACGGCGATGAACGCCGACGCGCTGGCCAGCATCACCCTGATCGACACCGGCATCCTGCCCGGCTACAAGTGGCACCGGCTGGCGCGGATCTGGCGCACGCCCGGGCTCGGCGAGCTGTTCCAGGCGACGGCGACGCGGGGCGCCTTCCGCACCCTGGTCAACCGCGGCGAGCCGCGCGGACTGCCGCGGCCGTTCATCGACCAGATGTACGACCACTACGACCGCCGCACCAAACGCGCGGTGCTGAAGCTCTACCGGGCGACCGACGACCCCGGCGCCGCCGCGAAGGAGCTCTCGGCGCTGATGGCGCCGCGCGACGTGCCGGCGCTGGTGATCTGGGGCGAGAACGACGCCTATCTGCCCGCCGCCTTCGCCGAGCGCCAGCGCGATGCCTTCCCCTCTGCCGCCGTTCACGTCCTGCCGGGCAGCGGTCACTGGCCTTTCGCCGACGCCGCGGAGACGGTCGAAGCGCTGTTTGTCGATTTCCTGGCTGCGTAAGCTGTTCCTGAGTGACCGACGCCGCCACCGCCCGCGACAAGCGCTGGATCGCCCTCGGACTGCTCTGCGTCGCTTCCTCGCCACCGAGGGGCGAATAGCGCACAACACGCACACAGAAATCACCGGGGTGCAAATTGTGTGCGCCAACTGGCGCGCACCTGATCCGGTTCGAGTCCGGCGCCCTCCGCAGTTGAAAAACGCCAAAGGCAGGTCGAGTGCTGGCGCAGATCACCGTGGCAGCCTCATGGTGAGTGTCAGTTGCGCGCGGGGTGGCTCCCCGCTTCACAGACTCGACCCGCTTCGGCGGGTCTTGTCGTTTCTGGATCTGGCTTTCCGACGGGGGAGCGGTTAGGCTGGCGCCGCGCGTGTCCGCCCGTCGCCCGATCGCCGCATTTGCCGCCCTCTTGCTGCTCGGTGCCGCCGTGCTCGCGCTGAGCCCAACCGGTCAGGCAGCACCCAAGATGGACGTGGTGACGCCGGTCGGCTCCTCGGCCTGCGGCCCGCTGCTCTACGGCGGCGCCGGCCAGGCGCAGGCGCTGATCGTCTCCGACCTGCCGCTGCAGGGCGACTCGCGGCGGCGCTCGCTGCAGATGAACGAAGCGATCAAGCTCGTCCTCGAAGGCGCCAGCTGGCAGGCCGGCGGGCGCAGGGTCGCCTTCCAGGCCTGCGACGACTCGCTCGCCGACACCGGGCTCTGGAGCAAGGCCCAGTGCCGGTCCAACGCCCGCGCCTACGCCGCCGACGCCGACGTCCTCGGTGTGATCGGCACCTACAACTCCGGCTGCGCGGAAGCGATGATCCCGATCCTCGGCGAAGCCCCTGGCGGCGGGGTGGCAATGGTCTCGCCCGGCAACACCCTGATCTGCCTCACCCAGACCAGCCCCAGCTGCGGCAACGGCACGCCGCAGAGCCTCTACCCGGCGCGCCGCAACTACGCCCGGGTCGTCCCCAACGACGCCTACCAGGGCGCCGGCCTGGCGCTGTTCGCCAAGAAGCAGGAAATCAGCCGCGCCTACATCCTCTACGCCGGCGGCGACCCGACCAGCCTCGGCCAGGCGAAGACCTTCCGCGGTGCCGCCCGCAAGCTCGGCATCAAGATCGCCGGCTTCCGCTCCTGGAACCCGAACGCCTCGAGCTACAAGGCTCTGATGAGCACGGTCGGGATGACCGGGCCCGACGGCATCCTGCTCGCCGGCTTGACCGAAGAGAACGGCGCCCGCCTAATCAAGGACAAGGTCGCCGTCCTCGGCGCCAACGGCAGCCCGATCAAGCTGCTCGCACCCGACGGCTTCGCCCAACAGTCGACGATCGACCTCGCCGGCCCAGCCTCGCGCGGCATGTTCGTCAGCGTCCCCGGCCTCGTCCCCCAGGACCTGACCGGCCCCGGCAAGCAGCTCGTCTCCGAACTGAAGAAGAAGGCCTCTGGCCCGGTCGAACTGTTCGCCCCATACGCCGGCCAGGCGGCCAGCGTGATGCTCGGCGCGATCGGTCAGAGCGGCACCCGCGCCGGCGTGATCGAAGCCGTGCGCAGGACCACGGTCAAGAACGGGATCATCGGCAGCTTCAGCATCCTCGCCAGCGGCGATCCCAGCGTCGCCCCGATCACCGTCTCCGAAGCGCGCAGCAGCTTCGTCCAGACCGAAGTCGCGCGACCGAGCCAGACTCTGGTCAAGGCCGCCCGGCACGGCTGAGCGGTGCCGGCCCCGGCTCGCTAACCGGCGAGCTTGCGCAGATACGCCGGGGCGAAATCCAGCAGGGCAAGCGCGATCGCTCCCCGCACCGCGGTCCGCTCTTCGAGCCGGCCGCCGCGCACGCTCACGCTTTCGGTTCCCATCGCCCCACCGCCGATCGACCTCGGGCCACCGCCGATCGAGCTGGTGAAGGCCTCGAAGACGAGTGGGAAAGCGCGGGAGCCGAGCGCGCCGCCGATTACGACCGCTTCGGGGTCGAGTGCATCGACCAGCGGCGAGACCGCCGTGCCGATCGCGCGAGCGGCGATGGCGAGGATCTGCCGGGCTTCGGGGTCGGCTTCCGCCAGTTCGACGAGGTAGGAGGCGCGCGCGTCCGGACGCCCCTTCTTGCCGGGCCTTCCGGTCAGCGCCATGCTGATCGACTGCAGCGGAGCGACCATGTGCAGGCAATACACCTGATTGCAGACCGGGCAGGCCTCGAGCAGGCCTTCCCTCTCGAGTGCCGGAGGCGGCCAGGGCGGCGGGATCTGACCAGGCATCACCCGGGGCTCTTCGGCCAGCTCCTTGACGGTCTGGTGCGGCAGTTCGCCGGCCGATCCCGAGTGGCCGACGTGGACCTTGCCGTCGATCACGATTGCCACTCGCAGCCGGGCAGCCCACTTCACGAAGAGGCAATCCTGAGCAACCTGACCACCGGTCCAGTGGTTCTCCGCCAGGGCGCTGAGGTACGAATCGCTCTGGGTCGCGAACGGGACCTCCTCCCAGCCGAGCCTGCGCGAGAGCTCGTCAGCGGCGCTGAGATGCCGCCAGATCCCCGCCTCGGGGCCGATCACGTTGCCGCCCTTGACCGGGCCCGGCAGGCTGACCACGACCCCGATGATCTGCTCTCGATCTATCGGGGGGCCATCGCGATTGTCGAGCAGCCTCCGTATCGCCCCCTCGACGAAGTCCAGCGCCTCGCCGGGAGTCTGACGCTGCAGGTAGGCGTCTTCGTCTCCCCCAAAGACCTCGGTGGCGATGATCTTGCCCGAAATGTCACTGAGGGCGACACGGGCGCCACGGGTTTCGCTGATGTCGACCCCGATCGCGTAGCCCGCGTCGGCCCTGATCGCGATCGAGTCCTCGAGCAGGATCGTCTCCCGCATCCGCTTGACGTAGGCAGCGACCGAGGGTCGCGAGAGATCAGCCCGCTCGGCGGCGGCGACCTGGGTCAGGGGCTTTCCGGGAGTCCCGTCGCCATTTCCATTGCCGTTGCTGACTTCGCGCAGGCTGAGGCCATTCCGATGCACGACTTTGAGAAACCGGAAAACGGGGTCGCGGAGGGTCTGGTTTTTGATTTCGCTTGCCATCTACGCTCTTAGTCAAAAGGCAGCCGAGGACGGTAAAGATCGGATCGGTCGAATAAACGGCACGGCTAATTCTTCACGCCATCTTGCAGCGCCGATGGCAAAATTTTACTAATTCCCAGCGGCCGGCTAGGATTTCCAGGCCAGCAGCCCGTAGGCGACGGACTTGGATGCGATTGTGGGAAGAGGGACCAGCCGCTCATCTCTGAGCGCCCCGAGGGCGGGTTCGATGTCGAAAAGAAGGAAGGCGCCTCCCATCTCGGGCTCCAGCTCGACCTCACGGCGAGGGGAACGCTGCCGTGAGAGCATCGATTCGCTGGCTAGGACGTAGGCGGTGTCGTCGACGAAGCCGATCCCGCGCACAAACCATTTATCGGGATTCACCACCGGTATTCGAGCGAAGGTGTTGCCCGTCAAGTCAACCGACAGGACAATGCCGCACGAGGCATCGGTGAGCAGTAATTTCTCCGCCCCGCCCAGACAGCCGTCGTGCATCCGCGCGGTCGGTTCCTCGATGATCGGTTGCGGACCACTCGGCCCCAGCTGCCACACCGTGGTCAAGCTGCACACGACCACCCTGCCGTCAGGCAGGGCCGAGACGCCGTTGAGATGGAGATCGTGGTCGAGAACGTCGCGCCAATCGTCCGCGCCGACCTCCCGCGCGAGCCGGTCAGGGAAGCGAACGTCGTCATCCCCGTGCTGACCCAGGGAGACAAGGCACGCTTTCCCAGAGTCGAGGTTCCAGGTGATCACGCAGTTGCTCCCAGTGCTGGCCGCTGACAGCATCCGGCCGTGGATACAAATCCCGTGCAGATCGGCGGCCCGGGGGTGAGTGAAGACGCGGCCTGGGCGGAGCACCAGCTCGCGGGCGGATTCGACCGTGTACTCGCGAATACAGTTGAAAAGCGCAACGTACAGCCGGTCGCCGCTCTGTGCGACGCCCCGGCAATGCCGGATCCGACCGGGCGCCCCCAGCACGGGGTCTTCGAGGTACTCCTCTTCTCGGATTTCGCGAACCGCAATCGGCTTCAGCTCCTGCCTGTCGACAGCGACCAGCGCAGAGGCGCCGGAAGGCGCCCCACGAGGCAAGGTGCTGATGATCAGCACCCCGGAATCGCCGTCTATTGCCTTCACGTAAGCATCGTCGTCGGATTTAGGGCCTCTGGCGTGACCCTCTGCAGGGCGGCGGCGTCGATCGCGCCGCGCACGCGGCGGAACTCGGCCAGCAGCTGCTCTGGGCGGGCAAGCGCCAGGTGCGCCCGCAGGCGGCGGTGGGTGCAGCCAGCGGGGTGCAGGGTGCCGTTGGCGTCGAGCATCAGCCCGTACAGCCCCTCCTGGCAGGGAAAGAGAGGGCAGTCGCTGCAGGCCTCGCCGTAGTGCGAGCCCATCAGGCTGTCGAAGTAGATGATGCGTGAGCCGCCGCCGCCCTCGAACGCCTGCATGGGGATGCCGCGGCCGCCGGTCCCGGCGAACGGCCGGGGGTCGCCGAAGCGGCGGCGGAGCTGCGGCAGAAGCAGGCGCACCGGAACGTACTGCTCCCGGAACACGTCGACCCGGGGACGATCGCCGGCGTAGTGGAAATCGCGCAGGAGGAGCTCGAAGATCTTCAGGTCGATCCGCTCGCGCAGGGCGTACTCGATCAGCGCCGGGAGCTGGTCGGCGTTGGTGCTGGTCAGCACGTAGTTGAGGCGGAGGCGGGCAAGACCGCGAAGCGAGCGGATCACGTCCCGCAACCGCGGCGTCAACCACTTCTCGATCGTCAGCCCCTCACCATGACTGGGCGGCGGCTCGCCCTCGGCGTAGCCGTCGACGCTGAGGAAGACGTCGGCGTCCTCGAGCTCGGCCAGCACCGGGCGGAGCTGCTCGAGGCGCGCCCCGTTGGTGGTGATCGCGATGCGGACGTCGGGGCCGAGCTCCCGCGCCGTCAGGAGGATCGCGCCGAGGCTGCGGCGCAGCGTCGGCTCCCCGCCGGTGAAGCGGAAGGTGCGGACGCCGCTCGCGTAAGCGGCCGCCAGCACCTGCTGCAGACGAGACACCGAGAGGCGGCCGCCGCCGGCGAAGCGATTCTCGCCGTTTTCCGTGCAGTAGAAGCAGCGCAGGTTGCAGCCCGCGTTGACAGCGACGAACAGCGGCAGCCCGTGCGGCGGGTCGGGGGGGCCCAGCCCCTCTTGGTTCGCACTGCCGACCCGGTCGATTTGCGCGGACAGCGCCATCCTGAGAAGTGTAGCCTGATTAGAAGTACATCGGAAGTATTGAAGGCATTTCTAGCTACAATTTCGACTTAGATCGGGCATTACTCTCGAAGTCAGTGATCGAAAACGTAAATAAGTTACATTTTCAGTTTCAATGCCACTCCAAAATCGCATTCTCATGTTTCATTGTGTTTCCAACATTTGCCTGCCCTTGACAGCCGCCCCAGATTTCGAGTAGGTTCTGCCTCCGGCAGGGCGACACCGGCGACTCCAGGAGGCAGACGACATGCGGCGCAAGGGAAAGGGCTTTTTCCGGATACCAGAGGTGAAGGTGACGATCGCGATCGGGTCGAGCATCGCGACCGTCGCGATCGGGATGTCCCGATCTTCGATCAGCCAGGAGGCGCCGGCTGCGCCGCTGCCGATGCGCCCACGATCCCGAAGTCCCCGCGTCGCCCCCACCCCCCCTGGGCCCGAGTCCTCCCCCTCCAGCCCCGTCTGGGCCCCGGCCCGCATCGGCCCGTACTGCACGATCGCCAGCGAGCTCGACCAGGGGCTGATCGGTCCGGGCGCGGACGACGACGCGACCGAGGCTGAAGGCGTCGAGCCCGCCGAGTAGGCGCTGACGGATCGGCGTCGAACCAGTCGGGGTGACCTCGGCCCCCGCTGACAAAGCCGTCGCCGCCGGCAAGGGCGTGGACTCCAAGCCGGTGCGCTTCGAGCCGGGGATGGACGCGCGCAGCACGCGGGTCGCGGAACGGCTGAACACGCCGATGCTGATCGCGGCGGCGCTGACCCTGCCCTCGGTGGCGATCTCCGAGTCGCACCCGGGCGGCGCTCTGCAGGTGATCGCGGTCGTCCTCAACTGGACGATCTGGATCGCCTTCCTGGTCGAGCTGGTGGTGATGCTGGCCGTCGTTCCCGACCGCCGCACCTGGCTCCGCAACCACCCGCTCGACCTAGTGATCGTCGTGCTGACGCCGCCGGTCCTCCCCGGCGGCCTGCAGAGCCTGCGGGTCCTGCGGCTGCTGCGCCTCCTGCGCCTCCTGCGCCTGGCCCAGCTCTCACGCGAGGTCTTCTCGCTCGAGGGGCTGCGCTACGCGATGCTGCTGGCGCTGCTGACGATCTTCGGCGGCGCCGCCCTCTTCCAGGCCTTCGAGAAGAGCGACCAGCACCTCAACTTCGGCGACAGCCTCTACTGGGCGATCACGACCATGACCACGCTCGGGTCCCAGTTCTCGCCGACGACGACCGGCGGCGAGGTCGTCTCGACCGTGATCCTGATCGTCGGCATCGGCTTCGTCGCCCTGCTCACCGGCGCCTTCGCGCAGCGCTTCCTCGCCCCCGAAATCGCCTCGGTCGAGGAGCAGATGGAGGAGGAGATGAGCGCCGAGGCGATGGCGATGCGGGAGCTGCGCAACGTCCAGGAGCAGCTACAGGCGCTCGAGGTCGCGGTCGAACGCATGGTGAGCCAGCGCAGCGGGTAGCCGCGCCTCGCGCTCCTCGCCGTCTTCCTCCCGCACCACCGTCAGCAGCGCAGCGACGACCTCGGGGTCGAACTGGGTTCCCGCGCAGCGTTCCATCTCGGCGGTCGCGTCGGCGACCGGCATCGCCTCGCGGTAGGAGCGGGTCGTCGTCATCGCGTTGAAGGAGTCGCAGGCGGAGACGACCCGGGCCTCGATCGGGATCTCCTCGCCACGCAGCCCGTCGGGGTAGCCGCTGCCGTCCCAGGACTCGTGCGAGGCGCGGACGATCGTCCCGATCTCGGCCATGAAGCCGCCGATCCGTTCCAGCATCCGCTGACCCTCGATCGTGTGCCGCTTCATCAGTGCCCACTCGCGCTCGTTCAGGGCGCCGGTCTTGTTGATGATCTCCTTCGGCACCGCGATCTTGCCGACGTCGTGGAGCAGGGCGCCGAACTCGACGTTGCGGCGCGCGTCGGCACCGAGGCCGAGCGCGTCGGCGACCTCGATCGAGAGGCGGACGACGCCTTTGCTGTGCTCGCCGGTGTAGGAGTCGTCGGCCTCGACCACGTCGCCGAGCAGCAGCGCCGTCCCCTGGTAGGCGTCGTTCAGCTCGGCGAGCTGGCCGAGCCGCTCCTGCCGCTCCCTCGAGAAGAACCGCAGAACGACGAACAGCGGTGCGATCAGGACCACCGCCCAGCCGCCGTAGCCGCTGGTCGCGGCGAGGGCGACGACGAGGCCGAGCAGCGAGAGGGCGAAGTCGAGGGCATATATCGGCTTCACCTCGCCGAGCAGGCCGGCGAGCGAGGAGCGGTCGTCGAACAGCTGCTCGCGCGCCGCGGCGGCGGCGAAGTCGACGGCGAACTGGGCCGCCAGCGCCACCGCCAGGATCCCGAACTGCTCATCGGGCGAGGGCTCGCCGGCGAGCGCCAGGACCAGCGCCGGGCCGAGCGCGAACCAGCTGTTGCTCGCCGCGGTCAGCAGCCAGCTCGGCGCGACCCGGCCGCGCAGCACGTCGGGCAGCATTCCCAGCGCCAGCGCCGGGGGGACGAGCAGCGGCACCACCGGCGCCGGCAGCGCGAACAGCATCGGCACGAAGACCGCCTGGATCGGCACCGTGAAGGCGGGGCCGACGTCGATGCGGACGTTGCTGGCGATCGCGATCGCGACCATGTAGATCGCCGCCGTCGCCGGCGAGAAGCTCTCGACGCCGCCGAGCAGGGCGAGGGCGAGGGCGGCGGCGAGGAAGAGGCCGCCGCCGATCAGTTCCGCCCGCCGCAGGCCGCGGCCCATCGGACGCGCACGGAGAGTGTGCGAGTTCCTGGTGCGCTCGGCTTCGATGATCGCCTCGACGGACAAAAGTCTTGGTCACCTATCGCCCGCAGGGGCGGGCATCCTTGAGAACAGAGCAGTCCCTTCCCTGCCTGCGGCGGGACATCCGTCCAGGCGCTGGGACGGACAAACGTCCAAGCCCCTTGCATCCCGGTCGCTCCCTGCGGATATTGCCGCCTCACGCAATTCCTACGCATTTCCAACCAAAGCACTGAAAAAGGCAAACCCGTCGCGAGGCGGGGACGCAAAGCCAGAGGTCTCGTAAGGAGATAGCTCGGTCGCCAGTGAGACGTCACGGAGGACGCAATGTCTCTGTTTCGCCCCACGGCACATCAACTCGGATCGGCGCGGAAGCTCGGCTTCCTCGTCGCCTTGTGCACCTCTCTGCTCGCATTCTGCTCGACCCCGGCGCTCGCCAGCTCCTGGCACCACGGGCACGGCAACGGCGGCAGCAATGACTGGGGCGGCAGCGGCAAGCCGGCTCCTCCCAAGGTCAACGGCGAACTGGCGGTCTGCCCCGGCCAGACCTTCTCGCAGCCGTTCCTCGGCTTCGAAGACAGCAACTTCTACACCCTGGTCGAAGACAGCCAGTTCGAAAACGGCAGCGGCGACTGGTCGCTGCGCGGCAGCGCCAAGCTGGTCGACGGCACTCTTCCCGACGGCAGCGCCGGACAGGTGCTGCAGCTGGGCCCCGGCGGCCTGGCGATCAGCCCCCCGGTCTGCGTCACGCTCCAGTACCCGACCGCTCGCGCCTTCGTGCAAACGGTCGGCGGCCGCGGCGGGGTCAGCGTCGGCGTCTACTACTCGAGGTCGAAGTACGGCTACAACGGCTTCGGCGCGGCTGACACGGTCGGCTACCTCGACTCCGAGAACGACGGCGAATGGGAGCTGTCGGACCCCTTCGACGTGAAGCCGGAGCTCGGCGGCAGCGAGGAAGGCGTGCGGGAAGTCCGCTTCGTCTACTCGAACACGACCTGGAGCGGCAGCTTCGATCTCTCGGGTCTCTGGGTCGACCCGCGGATGAGGTAGGGCGGCCTTGAGAACCGCGAGACCGATCTCCGGCCCGGAGCGGTCGCCGGCGGCAGCCGGGTCACGGGACCCCGAGGGCGAGTGGGGCCTGGCGTCCTGGCTGCCCTCACCGGCCTCCTCGGCGCGGCTGCCCTATGGCAGCTTCCTCGGCCGGCTCAGTTCTCGTCGCCCTGCTCCGCCGCGATCTTCCCCTCCAGTTCCTTCATCACGTCCGGGTCGCGCAGGGTGGTGACGTCACCGAGCGCCCGTCCCTCGGCGATGTCGCGGAGCAGGCGGCGCATGATCTTGCCGGAGCGGGTCTTCGGCAGGTCGTCGGCCCAGATGATCCGCTTCGGACGGGCGAATTTGCCGATGTGCGCGGCGACCCCCTCGCGGATCCCCTCGACCAGCTCCTCGCTCGGCTCGGTGTCGCCGCTGAGGGTGACGAAGGCGCAGATCGCCTGGCCGGTCTGCTCGTCGGACTGGCCGATCACCGCCGCCTCGGCGACTTTCTCATGGGCGACGATCGCCGACTCGACCTCCGCGGTCGAGAGGCGGTGGCCGGAGACGTTGACGACGTCGTCGATCCGGCCGATCACCCAGAAGTAGCCGTCGCCGTCCTTGCGGGCGGCGTCGCCGACCAGGTACCGCTGCTTGCCGAACTTCGAGAAGTACGTTTCGACGAAGCGCTCGTCCTCCTTGTAGAGGCCGCGCAGCATGCTCGGCCACGGCGCTTCCAGCATCAGCAGGCCCTGGCCCTCGGCGAGCGGCTCACCCTCGCGCTCGTCGACGACCTCGGCGCTGACCCCGGGGAAGGGGGTGGTCGCCGATCCCGGCTTGGTCTCAGTGATCCCCGGCAGCGGCGTGATCATGATCGCGCCGGTCTCCGTCTGCCACCAGGTATCGACGATCGGGCAGCGTTCGCCGCCGATCACCTTGTGGTACCAGAGCCAGGCCTTGGGGTTGATCGGCTCGCCGACCGAGCCCAGCAGGCGCAGGCTCGAGAGGTCGAACTTGGCGGGGATCTCGGCACCCCATTTGATGAAGGTTCGGATCGCGGTCGGCGCCGCGTAGAGGATCGTCGCCCTGTAGTCCTGGATCAGCTCCCACCAAATCCCCTGGTGGGGGTGGTCCGGCGCCCCCTCCCACATCACGCTGGTGGCACCGTTGGAGAGCGGGCCGTAGACGATGTAGGAGTGGCCGGTGACCCAGCCGACGTCGGCCGCGCACCAGTAGACGTCCTCCTCGGGCTTGAGGTCGAAGACGTAGCGATGGGTCGCGGTCACCCCGGTCATGTAGCCGCCGGTGGTGTGCAGGATCCCCTTCGGCTTCGCGGTCGAGCCCGAGGTGTAGAGGATGTAGAGCGGGTGCTCGGCCTCCATCGGCTCGGCCGGGCACTGGGGGTCGGCCGCCGCGACGATCTCGTCGTAGAAGACGTCGCGACCCTCGGTCATCGGGCAATCGATCCCGGTGTGGCGGACGACGACGATCGTCTCGAGACTGCCGAGGTTGCCCATCTGCTCGTCGACCGCCGGCTTGATCGGCGCCGTCTTGCCCTTGCGGCGGGCGCCGTCGACGGTGATCAGCGCCTTCGCCTCGCTGAACTCCATCCGCTCCCGCACCGACTCGGCGCTGAAGCCGCCGAAGACGACGTTGTGGATTGCGCCAATACGCGCAGATGCCAGCATGGCGACGACGACCTCGGGGATCATCGGCAGGTAGATCCCGACCACGTCGCCCTTCTGCACGCCCTGGTCCTTGAGCGCGTTGGCGAAACGCCGGACGTCGGCGTGCAGCTCGGCGTAGGTGATGTCGCGCGTCTCCCCCTCCTCGCCGCGCCAGTGGTAGGCGACCCGGTCGCCGTTGCCGGCCTCGACGTGGCGGTCGAGGCAGTTGTGGCTGGCGTTGAGGCGACCGTCCTCGAACCACTTGTAGAAGGGCGGGTCGGAGTCGTTCAGACCCTGGCTCGGCTCGGTATCCCAGTCGAGGAGCTCCTTTGCCTTCGACACCCACCAGGCCTGCGGGTCGGCGGCGGCCTCCTCGTAGATCGCGGGGTCTGACCACAGGGCCCGCTCGCGGAACTCGGCGGGCGGGTCGAACTTCTCGATCTCGAGCATCGCCTCCAGCTCGCGCTCGAGGCTCGAAGCTTGCTCCTCAGTGGCCATCCGCTCTTCTCCTTCCTAGTGACCGAGCGGAAAGACCGGCAGCACGGTCCTCCCGAAGGTCGAGTTCGTAACCGCCGCAAACGATGCATACCAGGCCGCGACCGCGGTCGCCAGCCCGAACCAGCCGCCGGCTTCGATCAGGCCTTCGGTTTCGTTTGCGTTGCCGATCCCGAGCAGGAAGAAGGTCACCGAGGTGAAGGCGACGGCGCCGAAGGTGTTGCCGGTGCGGGGCTCCCACATGCCCGCCAGGAGCTGGGCGATGCCGCCGTAGGCGAGCGCCAGGCCGAGCACGACCGGCTCTCCGGCTTTGCTGACCAGGCCGGCGTTGAACATGCTGAGGACGAAGGTGGTCAGCGCAAACCCGGCCAGGCCGAGCGGCCCGGGGTCGGCAGGGCGCCAGCCGCCCCTCGTCGTCTCACTCGCCTCGGCCAGTTCAGGACAAACGGATCGTCGTCTGGGCGGCCGCCGACCGAATGCGCTGAGAACGCAGTTCCTCCCGGATAGCGAGCAAAACTGCGTTTTCAGCATTGGCCCTCAACCCTAGAGGGCGAAGATCGCCAGGCTGACGAGGCCGGCGACGATGCAGTAGATCCCGAACGGGGTCAGCCGGTTGGTCTCGAAGAAGCGGAGCAGGAACTTGACCGCGATCCAGGTCGTCGCCGCGGCGACGAGGGCGGCAACCAGGGCCTGGCCGCGGACGCCGTCGCCGGCCGAGCCGAGCAGGTCGGGCAGCTTCAAGAATCCCGCCGCGGCGATGATCGGCGTCGCCAGGAGGAAGGCGTAGCGGGCGGCGTCCTCGTTCGAGAGCCCGGTCATCAGCCCGCCCCCCATCGTGATCCCCGAGCGCGAGATGCCCGGGATCAGGGCCAGCGCCTGGGCGGAGCCGATCGCCAGCGCCTGCTTGAAGCTCATCCGCGAGATCCGCGCGTCGCCGTCGCCTTCGTAGTCGCCGGGCCGCGGCTGGCGTCGGCGCAGGCTCTCGAAAGCGAGCAGCAGCAAGCCGTTGATAGTCAGGAAGATCGCCGCCGAGGTCGGGGAGGCGAAGAGGTCGCGCAGCTTGTGCTCGAGCGCGAGGCCGAGGATCCCGGCCGGGATCGTGCCGATCACGATCACCCAGCCGAGCCGGGCGTCGGTGTCCTCCGGCGTCGAGCGCCCGCGCACCGAGCGCCACAGGCCCTGGAAGATCCGCTTCCAGTCATCGAGGAAGAAAAAGAAGAGGACGATCGCCGTGGCGCAGTGGGTGGCGACGAGGAAGGCGAGGAAAAATTCGTCGTTCTGGTGGATGTTCCAGCCGAACAGCGAGGGCGCGATCACCGCGTGGCCGAGGCTGGAGATCGGGAACGGCTCCGCGATCCCCTGCAGAGCGCCCAAAACGACGGCTTGGAAATAGGAAATCGGTTCCACGCGCCGCTGAAGCTATGGCCGCTGTCTAAACGGAAGATGAGAGTGGGATGAGACGGCCCTACAGCCCTGAAGGGTGGCGGGCGACGAAGCCTTCGGGCGAGTCGACCCAGGGGTTGTGCCAGCGCGGGCCGGGGCCGCCGACGGTGTCGAAGGCGATGCCGGCGATCACCATCCAGGCATGTTCGGCGTTGGCGTAGACCGTGATCCACCTGCCGGCGCCCGGTTCGCCCCAGGTCTCCAGCCCGGTCGAGTCGAGCGGGCTTTCGAGCAGGCCGGCGCCGTGCAGGGCAAAGCTGACCGCGCCCGAGCAGTCGTAGCCGGACGATTCGAAGGAGCCGTGGCCGCCGCCCCAGATGTAGGGGGTCATCGCGATCGCGTTGCCGGCCGAGATCGCGTCGATCACCGCCTGCGGAGCCGAGGAGGGCGCGCTGGCCTGGCTTTCGTTGATCACCTGCGCTTCTTCGCCCGGGTTCAGCGGCGGCGGCACCTGCGCGGTTGGGACGCCGGTGGTGCCGCCTTCGGAGGCGATCTGGTTGGAGATCGAGGCGAGGTTGCTGCTCAGCGCTTCTTCCCGGCTTTCCAGCGTTTCCATCGCCGCCCGGCGCCGGTGCTGCGCCGCCTGCAGTTCGACGAAGCGCGATTCCGCTTCCTCGGTGGCGGCGGCGACTTCCTGCTCGAGCGCGGCGACTGCGTCGCGCGCTGCTTCGACTTCGTCGCGGTGCTCGGTGAGCCGGGTGACCGCCTTGGTCACCTCGTCGCGCAGGGTCTTGACCCGTTCGACCACGGAGTCGTCGTAGCTCTGAATACGGTTGAGGTATTCGGTCTGCGCCGCCATCTGGTTCCAGTCCTCGGATTCGAGGATCGCGTTGACGAGGTCCGGCGAGCCCGCCTCGTAGATCGCGACCAGGCGTTCGCGCAGCAGGCCGAGGGCGCGGCCGAGCTGCTCGCGCACCCGTTCGAGATGGGCTTCTTCCTTTTCGAGCGCTGCCGTCGCGGCTTCGAGCTGGGCCTGCTTTTCGGCCAGTTCGGCCTCGACCGCGGCCCGCTTCTGGCGCAGCGCCGAGACTTCGCCGATCATCGAGTCGATCGCCGCGTTCTGCTCGGCGATCGTTTCCGCCAGCGCCGCCGAGTTGGCCTGCACCCCTTCGAGCTTGTCGCGGGTCGATTCCAGTTCTTCCTGCGGCGTATCCGCAGGGGCACTGCCCGCCAGCGAGACCGCGGCGATGCTGAGCGCCGTCAGGAGCAGCGCCGCGAAGAGCAGCGCCCGGCGCCTGAACGCGCCTGGATGAGTGTCTGGGAAGTCGGCCCGCATCGTGTCGCCGCCGTCCCAGAAAAGTTGGTCCGGCAGTGGGTCGCGCAGGCTACCGAAGTCCGCTGAAGATTGTTAGGAGTTGCTAATAACCTGCAACTTCCCTTGCAAATCGACCCCTTTTCAGGGGCCGAGCAGGACTTCGATTGAGGCCGTTGACGGCCCGGTCCTGCCGCCTTGGGAGCGGAAGACCGGGCCGTCCGTCCAGGCTCAGGCGAGCAGTTTCGCCTTCGCCTTCTCGAACTCGTCGGCCGAGAGGGCGCCTTTTTCCTTCAGCTCGTTGAGTTTGTGCAGTTCGTCGGCCGCGCCGCCGCCACCGCCGGCGTGAGCCTGCGTGCGGACGTATTCGTCGAAGTGCTGTTTGGCCTCCGCCTGGGCCTTGATCGTGCGGTCGCGCATCCCTTGGCCGCGGGCGATCAGATAGATCAGCGCCGTCAGGAACGGGATGAAGACGAGGAACAGCACCCAGACCGCCTTCCACCATCCCGACAGTTCGTGATCGCGGAAGAGGTCGGTGAGGATCGTGATCAGGATCCAGATCCAGATTACGAAGAAGAAGATCTCGAGGGCGATGAGGAGCAGTTCCCCAAAGCTGATGTCAGCGAGCGGCACGGCCACTTCCTTTCGAGTCAGAGCAGGGTGGTTTGCGGCAGAACGCCGCCTGTAGTCGAACGCTATCCGGCCGCGAGGCGCATCGCAAACAGAACCACCGCGACCGAGGTCGCGAGGTTGAGGCTGGAGACCCCCTCCCGCATCGGAATCGCGACGCGGCCGTCGGCGCGCTCGAGCAGGCCGCCGGTGAGGCCGTGGCGCTCGGTGCCGAAGGCGAGCACCGCCCGCGGCGGCAGCGACCGCGGGTCGAGGTCCTCGCCCTCGGGGTCGATCGCCAGCAGCGGCCGGTCGCTCGCCGGCAGGTCATCGATCGCGGTCACCGGCAGGGCGAAATGCAGGCCGGCGGCGCCGCGGACCGCGTCCGGGTACCAGGGGTCGTTCTCGCCGGTCGTCAGCAGCGCCGCCGCGTCGGCGGCGGCGGCGACCCGCACGCAGGCGCCGATGTTGCCCATGTTGCGCGGGTCCTCGAGCAGGACCACCGGCGCCGGCCGCGGCTCGGCCAGCGTCGTGGTCAGGTCGACCGGCGGGCGGCGGGCGATCGCCACCACTCCGGTGCGCGGCACCAGCGGCACCATCCGCGCCAGCGCCTCGGCGTCGATCGCCCGCACCCGGTCCGCCAGCCCGCCGGCCAGATCGGGGGCGAGCTCACGCGCCAGCTCCTCCAGCGCCGGAGGATCGACCGCGTAGGCCTCGACCAGCTCGGCGCCGAAGCGCAGCGCGTGCTTGAGAGCGTGGAAGCCCTCGACGACGACGAGGCTGCGCTCGCGCCGCGCGCGCCGGACTCGGTGGATCAGCTCATCGCCCACGGCGCCATCATGACGCCGCGACGAGGCGGTCGCACGCCCAAGCATCGGCGTCACGGCCTGTTTCTTTTAGCCCGTAATTACTTGAAACTGGCTCATCAAACCGTGGTCCTCGTGGTCCAGCATGTGGCAGTGGACGACGAATTTCCCGGCGTAATCGGAGAAGTGACCGGCAAGGAGAATTTTTTCGTTGGGGTAGACGAAGAAGGTGTCCTTGAGGCAGTTTTCCCAGGGCGGCGGCTCGTGCCCGTCGCGCTCGAGCAGGTACCAGTCGGTGTGGTGCAGGTGCATCACGTGGGCGACGCTGGTGCGGTTGCGGACCTCCCAGGTCACGGTCTCGCCGAGCTTGGCGGTGGTGTCGACGTAGGCGGGGTTGAAGCTGCGGCCGTTGATCAACCAGGTGGTCTTGAACAGGCCGCCGACCGTGATCGCCCAGATGTGATCGGGCTTGTGGCTGACGTGGCGGGTCCACTCCGGCAGCGGCCGCAGCTTGCGCGGGACGCGGGTGCTGTCCGGCAGCCGCTCGGGGCCGACCCGGAACTGCATCAGGGCGCCGCCGTAGCTGTGGGAGCCGTTGGTGTTGCGGCCGGCGTGGCGCTTGGAGCTGCGCAGCTCGACCGTCTCGCCGCGCATCGGGGCGAAGTCGACGATCACCTCCGCCCGCTCGGCCGGGCCGAGCAGGATCTCGGTGCGGCGGACGGGCTTCGGCATCAGGCCGCTGTCGGTGCCGATCTGGATCATCGGCGCGCCGTTGGAGAGATGGACGTTGTAGCTGAGGAACTGGGAGACGTTGAGGATCCGCAGCCGGTAGCGGCGGGCGCCGACCCGGTGGTGCGGCATGAAGGCGCCGTTGACGAGGATCCGGTCGCCGACGATGCCGTCGGCGGGCGGCCGCAGTTCGTGGCGGAAGGGGTCGGTCAGCTGGTTGTCCTTGTCGAAGCTGCGGTCGCCGATCATCAGCGGGATGTCGCGGTCGCCGCGCGGCAGCGGCAGCGAGGCATCGAGCTCGTCGTCGACGATCCACATCCCCGCCATGCCTTTCCAGGTATGCGGGGCGGTGCGGTCGAGGCGGTGGTCGTGGTACCACTGGAACGCGGCCCGTTCGGGCCTGCCGTCCTCGCGCAGGTCGTAGACGTAAGTTTTCCTCTCCCCCGGCCGCAGCAGCAGGTCGTTGCCGGACTGGCGTGCCGACAGGCCGCGCGGGATCTGGCAGTACCAGGAGGTCGGCTGGGACTTGGTCAGGCCGCCCGGCTGGCCGTCGAACTGGGTCCGGTTGTGGCCGCCGTGCAGGTGGACCGAGAGCTCACCGGCGGAGGCCGGCAGCTGATGCTCGAAGATCACCTTCGTCCGCCGCCCGGCGGGTCGGCGGACGGTCGGCCCCGGGAAGCTGCCGCCGAAGGTCCAGAGCTTCGTCCTGCGGCCGGGCAGGATCTGGGCCTCGGCCTCGCGGATCGGGATCCGGATCTCGGAGCTGGTCAGCTCGCGCGGGATCGGGAGCTGGGTGCGGAACGGGACCGCCGCCGCGGCCGGCGGCGGCTGGCTGGAAAACGGCAGCAGTCCCCCGTCCCGCTGCCTCAGCGGCAAGAGGACGGCGAGCGCGCCGCCGCCGAGGGCGCCGAGGAATGCTCGGCGCCCCAGGCGCGGCGAGGGTGCGTGCTGGTCGGACGTGCCGCTAGCTGCCCGGCAGGACCGTGACCTTGCCGTGCATCCAGGGGTGGACGGCGCACATGAAGTAGAGCGTGCCCGGCTTCGCGGTCACTTCCTGGCTCAGGGTCTCACCCTTCTTTTCCGTGAACCAGGAGTCGCCCTTCTTCGAGACCGAGCCCGCCGTGCTCCAACCTTCGGGGCCAGCCGTCGCCGGGTTGATGCTGATTTTTTCCGTTTTCGGGTTGAAGCCGTGCCATTTGGCGATCGAGAGGCAGATGTGGTTCGGCGTGAAGCAGTTCTTCCGCGCGTTCTTGGTGTTGGGCACCGAGCCCTTGGTCACCAGCGAGAAGGTGTGCGGACCGACCTTTTTCGGGTTCGTTTCGTTGACGATTTCGAGCTGGTCACCCTGGGTGACGGTCGACGGGAAGACGAATTTGAGCTTGCCTCCCGTTTCCTGGATCGAGATCTGATCGGTGACGCCGGTCAGGGTCGTCGCGCTTGCCAGCGAGGAGGCGAAGAACGCGAGGCCGATGGCGGCGACGGGGAGCGAGAGAGCGAGGGCCCTGAGTGCCGGGCGGCTAAACGAGTTGCGCAAGACGTGCCTTTCTGAAGATGGAGCTGAGGAACCAGAGTTAGCGAGCTGTTGCAAACTAGTGAAAGGCGGCGGGGGAGCGCAATACCTCGTTTTGATGAGAAACGAGAGCGCTATAGGCTGCCGTGCGTGGCCACCTACCTCCACACCTGCTACAGGATCGGCGAGATCGAGCGCTCGGTCGCCTTCTACGAGAAGCTCGGCTTCGAGGAGCGCGGGCGGATGCCGATCGGCAACGAGGCGATCAACGTCTTCATGGGCCTGCCCGGTGACGAACCGCGGCTCGAGCTGACCCACAACTTCGGCGTCGACTCCTACGACCACGGCACCGGCTACAACCACATCGCGATCGGCGTCGACGACCTCGATGAAACCCTCGAGCGCCTTGCCGCCGACGGCATCGAGCCCGAAAAGCCGCCCTACCGCCCCGGCGGCCGCACCGAGGGCCCGCGGATCTGCTTCGTCCGCGACCCCGACGGCTACCGCATCGAGCTGATCGAGCTCGCCACCCTCTAGCCCAGACCGCAGTCGCACCGACGCCGGAACCGCGCCACCCGATTGGACGCAGGCATGCAACACCGGCCGCGAACCTATACTCGCGTCGTGGAGCGTGAGCTGATCCTGCGCAACGTTGTCTGCGCCGCCCCCATCAGCCCCTCGGCCTTTGGGATCGAAGCATTCGCCGAGCGCCTTAAGATGGGGGCACCGGACGACCAAGTGATCGTCGGGGACCTTGCACTGAACGAATGGGCGCACGCCCGCCTCCAGCTTACGCCGGAGCAGGCACAGCTCGGCTTCAAGAAGGACGCCAGCGCAGACTTCGTGCGGGACGCCGTGGCGGATTTTCTTTCGCGCAGAGACGAGCTAAGAGCCGAAGCGGCTATCGGATTCAACGCGGGCCTCCTCCTTACGCTCGGAGACGGCGACGCAGATCCCTCGAAGAATGTCGTGAATGCGGACTCCATTGCGACTGCACTAGGGGCGAAGGGCGGCGGCAGAGGTGGTCTGACGGTCATCTACAACGACGACCACTCGCGGTGGTGGATCGAACTTTCGCCGCAGCCAGCGGAGGATCAGACGTGGACCTTCGACCTCAACCGCCATTTCGTTGACTTCCCACCCGTAGGCGAGGGTCGCGACTCAGTGATCGGCTGGTTCGCCGAGGTCGAGGGGGACCTGGGCGAGCGATTTGAGACCATTTGCTCCGGGGCCGATAAATGACCGTCATGGATGCCAAGAAAATGGATGCGCCGGACAAGACCAGGGCCGCAGTCAACGACCTAGCCCGAATGGCAATGGTCGACCCAATCCCGAAGGGGCATCTCATCCGGGATTTCGGAGGCGCCGCCCTGCAGTCGTCGATTGCGAAGGCGATGACGCGGCATCGCGCGGTTTTCCTCGACGCAATGCGTGGCGCGCGCACCGGCGCCGTCCTCGGCAATACCGGCGTGGGCAAGACGAGCGTTCAGATCCACCGCGCCCTTGCGCTGTACACCCTGGGACAGTTCGAACCCACCGGGAAAACGAGGGTCGCTGACGCCGCGGCCGTGCCAGGCGCCCGACCGAAGCGAAAGGCGTCGCCGAAGGCGGTCGCGCTTCTCGAGAGGTTCAAGGAAGTACCCTCGGTAGACCCGCACCGCTTCCGCGAGGACGTGGACAGGGTTCTGGATCCAGGTCTCTAGGGAGTCCACTGCGACATGGCAGGCGAGGGAGACGAGGAGTTGGAGCCCGGACTCCTCGATACCAATGTCGTCATATCCCTGCCCGACATAACCGACCCGGCCCTCTTGCCCGAGGATCCGCGCGTCTGCATCATCACGATCGCAGAGTTGAACGTTGGACCCAAGGTCGTAGAAGACGACGAGCCCCTGCGCGGCGCGAGGCAGAAACAGCTGGAAGCGGTCGAAGAAGCCTTCGAGCCGCTGCCGTTCGATGCAGAGGCGGCTCGCGTGTATGGCGACGTGGCGGCCGCCCTGATGAAGAGAAAGGCGAAGCGGGCTGCTAGGCAACTCGACGCCCTGATCGCCGCCACCGCCGTAGCAAACAACATGACTCTCTATACGTCCAACCCCAAGGACTTCGACGGGATCGACGGGTTGGATGTCTGCGAGGTTCCCGAGCCCACCCGGCTCACCGGCTAGGCCAGTCGCCGCGACTCGCTCAGAGAGCAGCAGCGTGGTCGTCATTCCAGCCGCTATGCGTCTGGAATCTCGGCGACGCCGGCGAGGACGAGGAGCTGGGGGAGCTCGTCGATCATGTGGTCGGGGCGCTCGGCGCGGGCCTCGTCGGGGTGGAAGCCGAAGCTGACGGCGACGGTGACGGTGCCGGCGCCGCGGCCGGCACGGACGTCGTTGGGGCCGTCGCCGACGTAGAGGGCGGCGGCGGGGTCGGCACCGAGGCGGCGGATCGCCGCGGCGACCGACTCGGGGGCGGGCTTGGCGAGCTCGACCTCGTCGCCGCTGATGCTGACGTCGAGCAGCTCGCCGATCCCGGTCCGCTCCGCTTCGAGGTCGAGCCGCGCCCGCGACTTCGAGGTGGCGACGCCGATCCGCAGGCCGGCGGCGCGCAGGGCGGCGATCGTCTCCAGCGCTCCCGGGAAGGGCTCGATCGCCTCCATCTGCTCGACGTAGACGCGGTGGAAGACCGTCTCGATCCGCTCGTAGAGCTCGGCGTCTCCGGTCGCGATCTCGGCGAAGGCCTCCTGGCCGCGGATCTGGACGATCCGCTCGACGTCCTCGTGCGCGGTCGGGAACGGCTCGCCCAGCACCTCACGGGTCGTCCTCTGGAAGCTGCGACGAGGGCCGTCTTCGAGTCGACCAGGGTCCCGTCCCAGTCGAAGACGACCGCTTCGATGCTAGCCGGGACTGACACCGCCGCCGATCGAGGGCGGGCCATTCGATTCAGGGGAAGGGGTCGATTCCGGCGTTTCTTCGGCGGCTTCTTCTTCGCCTTCGCCCCCTTCTTCCTTTTCCTTGCCCTTCTTTTCGTCTTCTTCCGGTTCTTCGGATTCGAATTCTTCTTCGCCGCTGCCGGCTTCGGAGGAGGAGCGGGTGTGTTCGCTGCTGAAGGGTTCGAGTTCGGGCAGGCTGGTCGGTTCTTCGAAGTCGGGGCAGTTGCCTTCCTGGGCGGCCGACATGTAGCTCTGCCAGATCGGGCCGGCGGTGGGGCCGCCGAAGCCGGTGTATTCGCGCGAGGTCGGGTGGCCGACCCAGACCGCGGTCGAGAACATCGGCGTGTAGCCGACGAACCAGGCGTCGGACTCCTCCTCGGAGGTTCCGGTCTTGCCGGCCTCCGAGCTGCAGCCCATGTAGGTGTAGCCGGCGCCGGTGCCCTGGGTGATCACGCCCTCGAGGATCCGCGTCACTTCCCAGGCCTGGCCGGGGGTGAGGACGCGTTCGCCCTGGTCGTGCTCCAGTTCGTCGACCTTGCCGTTGGGGAATTCGACCCGGCTGACCGCGGTCGGGTCGTGGTGGACGCCGCCGTTGGCGAGGGTCGCGTATCCGTCCGCCATTTCCAGCGGGCTGACGCCGTAGGCGAGACCGCCGATCGCCTCCGCCGGCACCGACTGCAGCGGCGATTCGATCCCCATTTCTTCCGCGGTTTCGGTCACCGCTTCCGGGCCGACGTCGAGGTCGAGCTGGGCGAAGACGACGTTGACCGACTCCCAGGTCGCCTCTTCCAGCGACATCACGCCGCCGCCGGGCTCGGCGTTGTGGACGTTCCAGTAGCCGCCGCCGGGGATCTGCAGGGTGATCGGCGAGGTGCCGTTGTAGTAGGTGGAGGCCGGGTCGATGCCCTGCTTGATCGCCGTCGTCAGCACGTAGGTCTTGAACGAGGACCCGGGCTGGCGGTGCGCCTGCCAGGCGTAGTTGAACTGTTCTTCGCCTTCGGCGCCGGGGCTCGAGGCGAGGGCGACGATCGCGCCGTTGCTGGGGTCGACCGAGGCGAGGCCGGCCGCCGGACCGCCTTCGTAGCAGACGTAGCAGGAGCCTTCGATCGCCGCTTCGGCCTTCGCCTGCAGTTCGGGGTCGATCGTCGTGTAGGCCTTGAGGCCGCCGTTGCGGACGGTGTTGATCCCGTAGCGTTCGATCAGTTCGTTCTGGACCAGGTCGAACAGGAACGGGTCCTTGATCACCTGGTACTTGTGGCCGGGTTCGAGGCCGAGGCCGTGGGTTTTGGCGTCGCGGTATTCGGTGCCGGTGATGTAGTCCTGTTCCCACATCGCGTGCAGCACCTCGTTGCGCCGCTTCAGCGCCGCCTTCGGGTCGAGGAAGGGGTTGTATTCGGAGGGGGCCTGCGGCAGGCCGGCGAGCAGCGCCGCCTCGGTCAGATTGAGTTCCTTGGCCGGTTTCGAGAAGTAGGTCTGGGACGCCGCCTCGGCGCCGACCGCGGTCTGCCCTTCGACCGTCCCGTAGGGGGCGGTGTTGAGGTACTGGGTGAGGATCCAGTTGCGGTCGTGGGCGTCGAACAGGTCCTGGGCGAGGTGCGCTTCGATGATCTTGCGGTGGAGCGTGTCTTCGGGGTTCTGGATGTAGAGGTTGCGGACCAGCTGCTGGGTGATCGTCGAAGCTCCCTGGACCGGCTTGAAGCCGGCCGAGATGTCCTCGACGATCGCGCGGCCGATCCCTTCGGGGTCGATCGCCCCGTGGTTCCAGAAGTTCTTGTCCTCGATCGCGACCGTCGCGTTCTGCAGCTCTTCGGGCAGCGCGCTTTCCGGCACCGGCTGGCGCACGTTGTTGGAGCGGATGAAGCCGATCAGGCTGCCATCGGCGGCGTAGATCGCCGAGGAGCGGCCCTTCTGCACCGGCTTCAGGCTCGAGAGCGGCGGCGCTGAGTTGTAGATGTTGAGCGCCCAGGCAGCGGCGATCCCACCGGCGACCAGGATCACGGCGGCCAGCACTCCGATCGGGATCGCGACCTTGTGCCAGACGTGATGCTGCGCCCGGCGGCGCCGCCTGCGAATTCGAGAGGCCATCCGCAGGCGATTGTAGAGAGCGCCAGGCACGGGCCGGCACCGCGCGGAGGCGCCGCAATCGCGCTTGCCGCGGCCGATTGCGGCGCTTTCGGCCGCCCGCCGGACGACTTGGCCGGGGCTCGGGTCCGACCCGCTTTCTAGGCTCCGCGCCGGGCAGGTGACTTAGGGAGAGGGGAGAGAGCGTGAAACTCGTGATCGGCATCGTCCGGCCCGAGCAGGCGAACGAGGTGCTGGAGGCGCTCTACCGGGCCGAGGTCCGGGGCTTTTCGATCAGCCGCGTGCAGGGCCACGGCGGTGAGCTCGACCGGGTCGAGACCTACCGCGGCACGACGGTGAAGATGGGGCTGGCGGAGAAGGTCCGGTTCGAGGTGGCAGTCTCCGACTCGTTCGTGCAGACGACGATCGACGCCCTCTGCGAGGGCGGGCGCACCGGCGAGGTCGGCGACGGCAAGATCTTCGTCCTGCCGCTCGAGCAGGCGGTGCGGATCCGCACCGGAGACACCGACCACGGTGCCGTCACGCCGGTGGGCAAATGAGCGGGCTGACCGCGGCCGTCGCCGGGATCGACACCGGCGACACCGCCTGGATGCTGGTGGCGACGGCGCTGGTGCTGATGATGACCCCGGCCCTGGGGCTCTTCTACGCCGGCCTGGTGCGCTCGAAGAACACCCTCAACACGTTCATGATGTGCATCGCCGCGATCGCGGTCGCGGCCGTCACCTGGGCCGCGGTCGGCTACTCGCTGGCCTTCGACGGCGACGGCAGCGTCGTCGGCGGCCTCGGCAACGCCTTCCTCAGCGGCGTCGACTTCGCGCCGCGGGAAGGGACGGCGATCCCGGAGCTCGTCTTCTTCGCCTTCCAGGCGACCTTCTGCATCATCACCGTGGCGCTGATCTCCGGCGCGGTCGTCGAGCGGATGCGGTTCGGGCCGTTTCTGGTCTTCGCCGCCCTCTGGTCGGTCCTCGTCTACGCCGTCCTCGCCCATTGGGCGTTCGGCGGCGGCTGGCTGCAGGCCGGCGGCACGCTCGACTTCGCCGGCGGCGTCCCGGTCGAGATGGGCTCGGGCTTCTCCGCCCTGGCGGCGGCCCTGGTCGTCGGCGCCCGCCGCGACTACGGCCGCCAGGCCCTCCTCCCCCACAACGCGGTCTACGTCCTGCTCGGTGCCGGCCTGCTCTGGTTCGGCTGGTTCGGCTTCAACGGCGGCAGCGGCTTCTCGACCGGCGACCCGAGCGTGCTCGCCTTCACCAACACGCTGCTCTGCCCGGCCTGCACGTTGATCGTCTGGTTCGCCCTCGACCTCTTCCGGGGGCACAAGGTGACGGCGATCGGGGCGGCGACGGCGATCATCGTCGGCTGCGTCGCGATCACCCCCGCCGGCGGCTACATCAGCCCCGGCTGGGCGATGCTGCTCGGCGCCCTGGCGGCGCTGCCGAGCTACGGGGTCATCGTCTGGCGCACGCGGACGCGGGTCGACGAGACGCTCGACGTGCTCGCCGCCCACGGCACCGCCGGCTTCTTCGGCATCCTCTTCATCGGCTTCTTCGCCGAGGTCGCCTGGAACGGCGCCTCCGACGGCCTCCTCTACGGCAACGCGTCGCAGCTCGGCGACCAGGCGCTGGCGGCGTTCTCGGCGCCGGTCTACGCCTTCGTCGTCACCTACGTCCTGCTGCGGGTGATGGGGGCGCTGATGCCGCTGCGGGCGACGCCGCGCGAGGAGGCGATGGGCATGGACGTCGTCCAGCACGGCGAGGAGGCCTACGTGACCGGCGAGGGAGCGATCCTGGTGATGCCCGACGACGACGGCCCGGTCGAGCGGCCGGTCGCGACCGTGTGAGCGCGAGGAGCAGCCGGTGGCGATCGAGCACGTCCAGGTGATGACCACGGTCGGCTCCGAGCAGGAGGCCGAGCTGATCGCCAGCTCCCTGGTCGAGGCCAAGCTCGCCGCCTGCGTGCAGATAGGCGGCCCGGTCCGCAGCCGCTACCGCTGGCAGGGGGCGATCGAGGCGGCGGAGGAGTGGCAGTGCCTGGTCAAGACGACGACCGGCGCCTACCCGCAGGTCGAGGCCGCGATCCGGGCCATGCACTCCTACGATGAGCCGGAGATCACCGCCACCCCGATCGTCGCCGGCTCCGCCGGCTACCTGGCCTGGATCGACGAGAGCGTCAGCGACTGACGCCGGCTACGCGCGCAGCTTGTAGCCGGCCGAGAAGAGGCGAAGGTTGATTGCGAAGAGGACGGCGGTGGCGAAAGCGAGCGCCAGCAGCGCCAGCGGGATGCTGATTTCGGAGTAGCCGACAAACCCGTAGCGGACCAGGGAGATCATGTAGAAGATCGGGTTGAAGCGGGTCAGCGTCTCCCACGGCTGCGGCAGCAGCGAGGCCGAGTAGAAGACGCCGCCGAGGAAGATCAGCGGCTGCAGGACGAAGGTCTGGGCGAAGGCGACGTCGTCGAACTGCTCGGCGCGGACGCCGATCAAAACCCCGAGCTGCGAGAAGAAGAAGCCGACCAGGAACAGGGCCGGGATCAGGACGAGGACGTGGTCGACCGGCAGGCCAACGAGGACGACCGAGACGACGAAGGTGATCGTCGCCACCATCAGGCCGCGGACGAAGCCGCCGAGCGAGAGGGCGAGCAGCAGCTCAGTCGGCGAGGCGGGCGAGGAGAGCTGGTCCTGGATCGCCCCCTGGAACTTCTGCTGCAGGATCGAGGAGGAGTTGTTGGTGAAGGCGTTGGTCGCCCAGGCCATCATGATCAGGCCGGGGATGACGAAGAGGATGTATTCGATCCCGTGCAGCTCCTTGATCCGCGAGCCGAGGGCGGCGCCGAAGACGGTGATGTAGAGGAAGGTTTCGAGCAGGGGGCCGCCGAGGGTCTGTTTCTTGATCTTCATGAAGCGGTTGACCTCGCGGCGCCAGAGCGTCGCGAAGCGGATCTGGGCGGTGCTCACGCCTCGACCTCGGCCTCGAGCTCGATGTGGGAGCGGGACAGCTCCTTGCGCCCGACCAGGGCCAGGTAGGCATCCTCGAGGCTGGAGACGCCGAAGCGCTCGGAGACCTCGGTGCTGGTCCCCTCGGCGACGATCGCGCCGCCGGTGATGAAGGCGATCCGGCTGCAGAGCTGCTCGGCCTCCTCGAGGTAGTGGGTGGTGAGCAGGATCGTCGTCCCCTCCTCGTTGATCCGCTGCACGTAGTGCCAGAGCTCGAGCCGCAGCTCGACGTCGACGCCGGCGGTCGGCTCGTCGAGGATCAGCAGGCGCGGCCGGTGCATCATCGCCCGCGCCAGGATCAGCCGCCGTTTCATCCCGCCCGAGAGGGTGCGGGTGCGTTCCTCGCGCTTCTCGGTCAGCGAGAAGGTCTCGAGCAGCTCCCTGGTCCGCTCCCGCCGCTCGCGCTTCGGCATCCCGAAGTAGCCGGCGTGGTAGTCGAGCGTCTCCTCGACGGTCAGGAACCAGTCGAGGTTCGGCTCCTGCGGCGCCAGCCCGACCGCCTGCCTGGCTTCGGCGTAGTTGCCGGTCGCGTCGTGGCCGAAGACCTCGATCGTGCCGCTGGTCGGCTGGGCCAGGCCGGTCGTGCAGTGGATCAGCGTCGACTTGCCGGCGCCGTTGGGCCCGAGCAGCCCGAACAGCTCGCCCGGCCGGATCTCGAGCGAGACCCCGCCCAGCGCTTCGACCCCGGTCGGGTAGGTCTTGACCAGGTCCTCGATGTGGAGCGCGTGGGCGCCTGCGTTGCCAGGTGCGTTCGGGGACACGGCGACGAAACCTAATGGACGCCGGGGCTCGGCCCTCTAGGGTGCGCTCATGGCTCAGCCGCTGCTCGCTGTCGACGCGCCCTCGATGTTGTTCCGCGCCTTCTACGCGCTGCCGAAGACGATCACCGGCAGCGACGGGCGGCCGGTCAACGCCCTGCTCGGCGCCGCCAACCTGATCCTGCGCGAGGTCGAGACGCACGACCCGCGGGCGGTCGTCCTCTGCTTCGGGCCCGACGCCGCCGCCTACCGGGTCGAGCTCTACCCGAGCTACCACGAGAGCCGCGAGGAGGAAATGCCGGACGAGCTGCCGCACCAGTTCGAGGCCTCGCGCGAGTTCTTCGAGGCCTTCGGCTGGACGTTCGCGACCGGCGGCGACCTCGAGGCCGACGACCTGCTCGGCACCCTCGCGCAGCGCGAGGCCGCGGCCGGCGGCCGCGCCCTGCTGCTGACCGGCGATCGCGACATGTACCAGTGCGCCGGCGACGGAGTGACCGTGCTCTACGTCCGCACCGGCGGCAAAGGCGCCGAAGAGGTCGGGCCGGAGGAGGTGCGCGAGCGCTACGGGATCGGGCCGGAGCTGGTGCCGGACTTCATCGCCCTGCGCGGCGACCCCTCCGACGGCCTGCCCGGCGCCAAGGGCGTCGGGCCGAAGACGGCGGCGGAGCTGCTGCGCAAGCACGGCTCGCTGGAGGCGATCCTCGACGCCGCGATCCGCGAGCAGCGGCCGAAGCTGCGGGCGGCGCTGATCGAAGCCCGCGAGGACCTGCTCGTCTTCAAGGACATCGCGACCCTGCGCGACGCCGGTGTCGACCCTCCCCCCAACCGCGAGACCGACTGGCATGGCGCGGCCGCCGCCGCCCGCGAGCGCGGCATGAGCAAACTCGCGGAGCGCCTGGAGGCGGCCGCCGGGTAGTCGTGGCGCTTTTGTCCACGCACCGTCGACAAAAGCGACATGCGCAGTTCAGGGGGACTCGCGCAGCGCAGCGGCCAACCCCCAAGCTGAGACGACGGCCCAGACGCCCTCGAGCAGGACGAAGCCCCACTGCGAGGCGGCGACCGCGAGCACGGCGAGGATCGCCGAGCCGACCAGGTTGAGCGCCAGGTACAGACGCGAGTCGGGTCGCATCCGTTCCAGCTGCACCGCGGTGAAGGCGGCGAGGATCAGCAGCGCGCCGACGATCTGGATCGCCTGGTCCATCCCCCGACCCTAGAGCGCAGCGGTTACGGTGGCGGTATGTCCCCGGCCACGATCCCATGGCGCGGGCCGGGCGGCGACCGGCCGGACCTGCCCCTCCCTCCCGCTTCGATGCCGCTGCGCTCGGCCGGCCAGTTGCGCAAGCGCTGGCGCTACGTCGGCCTCTTCGCCGAGGAGCTGATGCTGTGCGCCGCCCGCGCCCAGATCGGCCCCCTGAGCCAGTCGTTCTGGGTGCTCTGGGACCGCCGCGAGCGCCAGCCCGCGGCCCACACGGCGCTGCGTCCCGGTAGCCGCGAGGTGCGGATGGACGGAGCGCGAATCGAGATCGAGGCCCGCGACCTGCGCGCCAGCCTCGAGCTCGGCGGGGCGGCCCCGATCGAATCGATCTGCCCCAGCCCCGGCGGCAGCGGCTGGGGCTGGACCCGCAAGCGAGCCGGGATGCCGGTCGCCGGCACGGTCGAGCTCGGTGGCCGCCGGATCGAGGTCGCAGGGCGCGGGGTCGACGACGAATCGGCCGGCTACCACCAGCGCCGCACCAGCTGGCGCTGGTCGGCGGGAGTCGGCGAGGCGAGCGACGGCCGTCCGCTCGCCTGGAACCTGGTCGAGGGCGTCAACGACCCGGCGGAGCACAGCGAGCGGGCGATCTGGGTCGATGGCGACCCCTACGAGCCCCCTCCGGTTCGCTTCGACGTCGCCGCGATCGAGTTCGCCGGCGGCGAGCGGCTCGGGTTCGCGTCCGAATCCGGCCACTCCCGCGACGACAACTACCTCCTGATCCGCTCCCGCTACCGCCACAGCTTCGGCACCTTCAGCGGCTCCCTCGACGGCACCGAGCTCGCGGCCGGCCTCGGCGTCATGGAGGAGCACGACGCCCTCTGGTGAGTCCGGTCAGGCCCGATTCCCCAGCCTCAGCGCCACCCTCGAGCCTGGGGCCAGCCTGCTCCCGCCGGGCACGCTCTGGCCGATGACGACGAGCGGCCCGTGATGACGGCGCGGCTCGGTCACCTTGCCCAGAGCGCAGCGCGCCCCATGGAGAGCACGGGTCGCCGCCCTCAGCGAGTCACCCTCGAGCCGCGGCACCACGCACGAGTGGGCCAACGCGGCCCGCCTCGCCTTTTCCCTGCCGGCACGTTCACCGGCTTCGCGTATTCCCCGTTCCCAGGCCGCCCTCGCCGCCGCTTCCTTCGCCGGGCGTTCTGCTTCTTCCCTTTCCCTGGCTTCACGTTCTCTCTGCATGGCTTCACGTTCGGCTTCGCGGCGCGGGGCTTCTCGAGCAGCTCTTTCCGCGCCTTCGAGCGACCATAGCGACTCCCCAGGCAGGTACGGCTGCGACGGGCAGGAGCCCTGGGAGGGGCAGGTGATGAAGCCGGCCCCGACAATTCCTTCCCTGCCGGCCGAGTTCGTCGCGACGACTCGGTAGTCGTAGAGGTAGCCGGGCTGCAGGCCGGTCACGGCGGCGGTCACGGTCTCCGGGATGGGATAGGCGGGGAGAACGCCTTTCCGCAGCTGCCGGTCGACCGTCAGCGGTTCGCAGGTCTGGCTGCTCCCCGGAGGGCTCTGGCATTCCAGCCAGATTTCGTAGGCCGTTTCGCCACTCTCGGGATTGATCGACGCCCCGATGGTCGCGCCGGTCATGGTCACGTTGGAAGCCGAGAGATACCCGACTTCAGGCGCTCTCGTGGCCGCCATCGCAGGCGGGGCGAGCAGGAGGGCGCACCCCGATGCGAGCAGGACCGGGCCGAATCGCAGGCGAGACCTTCTGGACCGGTTCGGAGATCCCGTTGCCATGGGCCGCACGGTAGATGGATCGACGAACCCAGGTGTCGACCGAATGCACATGGCCGAGCTCGCCGCCGGCCTCGGCGTCATCGCGGGACACGACGCCATATGGTGAGCGCCTGATGAGGAGCAGGATCCTGGTCGCCAAACGGAGCCGCGCCGCTCGCAGAGGAGAGGAATACATCTCCGGCTACACCTTTCCGGCGGACATCGAGGGCAGGGTCAGGGGCAAGCTTCCCCAGCTCGACGACATCGGCTGGGCGCGGGTCGAGGAGGGGCTGCGCGAGTGGTTCGTCTGCTGCGCCTGGCGCGGGCGCACCGTCCTCGGGATGCCGTCCCGGGCGGTCGACGAGGCCTGGCACGAGTTCATCCTCGACTCCGTCCCCTACTCCAGCTTCTGCGAACAGGCCTTTGGCGGGTATCTCCACCACACGCCCGACGAATCCCAGGCGGGATCGATGGACGACCTGTACGCGCACACGGTCGGCGCCTGGGATCGCTCCGAGGAGGGCCACGGCGTTCGCGAATCGGTGCTCTGGGACCTCGATCACCACCTCGAGATCGAAGACCCGTCCGGACTCAGCGAGGAGCAGCTGAAGCTCGTGCGGGGCCGCAACGCCCAGCAACCGCCCCACGACTGGGCCCTCCCCGCCGACAGCTACTGGATCTGGCGCACCTAGGCGGCGAGGCCCCGGATCAGGCCCGGTACTCGGGGTTCGGGAAGTCGAAGCGGCAGCCGGCGTCCCAGGCGGTGCGCTGGTTGCCGTGGGCGGGGATGCCGCCGGCGTCCTTCAGCATCCGCGCCAGGTGCAGCATGTTCCAGGCGGCGAAGGTGGTGTTGCGGTTGGTGAACTCGTTCTCGGGACCGCCCGAGCCCTCGTCGAGGTAGGACGGCCCCGGCCCCGCCTCGCCGATCCAGCCGGCGTCGGCCTGCGGCGGGATCACGTAGCCGAGGTGCTGCAGTGAGTAGAGGACGTTCATCGCGCAGTGCTTGACGCCGTCCTCGTTGCCGGTCACCAGGCAGCCGCCGACGCGCCCGTAGTAGGCGTACTGGCCGGCGTCGTTGAGCAGGTGCGAGTTGCCGTAGAGGCGCTCGACGACCTGGGTCGCGACCGAGGACTTCTCGCCGAGCCAAATCGACATCCCGAGGACGAGGATGTCGGCCGCCATCACCTGCTCGAAGATCGCCGGCCACTCGTCGACCTCCCAGCCGTGCTCGGTCATGTCCGGCCAGACGCCGGTCGCGATCTGGCGATCGACCGCGCGGATGCTCTCGACCGCGACCCCGTTGCGCCGCATGATCTCTTCCGAGACGTCCATCAGCCCCTGGGTGTTGGAGACCTCGGGGCTGCGCTTCAACGTGCAGTTGATGAAGAGGGCGCTGAGGTCCGAGTAGTCGGTCTCGTTGCGCTCGCACAGCTCGGCCTGCATCGCGGTCAGTTCGGTCACTTGCTCTCCTTGATGGGTGGTGGGGTGCCGGTTCAGGTCGCGGCCGGTGCGAGCGCCCGGCGCCGGGTCTGGAAGAAGTCGAGGACCGCCGCCTGCGGATCCGGCGCCGCCGCCAGCTCCGCGTAGCCGAGCTCGGCGCCGGCGAAGCCGACCGCGCTCCAGAGCTCGCCCTCGACGCCCGGGCGCCAGGGCGCGACGTAGGCGTAGGGCTCGGGATGGCTCTCGTCGCCCGGCGAGAGGCCGTAGGTGGCGCGTTCGCCAGCGGCTTCGTCGCCGAGCTCGACCGCGATGTCGAAGTGCTCGGGCCAGAGGATCGGCTCGCTCGCCGCGTCGCCCTCCGTCGCGGTCGCGAGCAGCGCCCGCAGCACCCCCTCGCCGAAGGCGTACCAGGCGGCGAGCACCGCGGCCGCAACCGGGTCGACGTCGAGCGGCGCGGGGTCGAGGACGGGCGCCGGCAATAGCTCGGCAACCGCGCTCGCGGCCTGGGGCAGGCTCGACAGCGGCGCGCGGCGCTCCTCGCCGTCGACCGCCTGGACCAGCTCGACCCCGTCGACCCGCACCTGGCGGCGGGCGCCGTCGAACTCGAACTCGGGCGTGCCGAACCCGCCCGGGGTCGGCAGCAGGGCGATCTCGTTGTCGGGCTTGCGGGCCGGCGCGACGATCTGCTCGGCGACCCGGTGCAGGGAGCCGACCGTCAGGCCGAACCCCCGTGGAAGCGGTGAGAGCGATGAGCCCACGATCCGCCGAGTCTCCCATGTCAGGGCTTACGAAACGGTGAAATCTCCGGCCCGCCGGACGCCGAGCAGGTGCCGCCGCAGGAACGCGACCTGGTCGGCGACCAGAGCCTCGTGCGCGGGACCGTCGTAGACGTCGAAGTGGTCGACCGCGGGGTAGGTGCGGAGCTCGCCCAGCGGTGCCCGCCGCGCTGCCGCGATCGCCGGCCCCGGCCTGGCCACCCGGTCGGCCTCGCCGACGCAGACGAGCCACGGGCAGTGCAGCTTCGCCGCCAGGCGGCCCGGCCGGAAGGGGCGGCCGAGCAGCCAGCGGGTGGAGACGCGGTCGCGCCAGCGGGAGTCCTCGCCGCCGGCGACGACCCGCCGCCACCCGGCCTCGGCGCCCGGGGCGTTGATCAGGGCCGGCTCGTCCGGCTGACCGACCGCCGGCAGGTGCTCGCCGCGGGCCGCCGCCAGCATCACCCGTGCCGCGACCCGCGGCGAGGAGCGGTGCGCCTGGGTGACGAGATCGAGGAAAGGGACCTGGCTGATCGCCGCCGCCACCCGCGGGTCGCCCGCCGCCGCGGCGAGGGCGTTGCCGCCGCCCATCGAGGAGCCGAAGGTGACGACCCGGTCGGGATCGACGCCGGCCAGCGCGCGGGCGTCGGCGATCGCGGCGCGCCAGTCCTCGAGCTGGCGAGCGGGGTCGAACAGGTCCGGCTCGCCGCCGCTGTCGCCAAAGCCGCGGTGGTCGAAGACGAGGGCGGCGAAACCGGCGCCGGCGAAGCGCTCGGCGAACGGGCCGAGGCGGTCGCGGCGGGTCCCGGAGAGGCCGTGCGCCATCACCACGATCGGCAGCTCGCCCCCCTCGTCGGGCCGGTAGAGCCAGGCCGCGCAGGAAGCGCCGTCTACTGCGAACTCGGTCTCCTCACGTTCCATACCCCTACAAACGAACGGGCGGGGACAAACGTGAGATCGGGCCGCCGCAGCGGCTCGCGCCGCTACCAGGCGTCGACGAAGCGCCCGCTCGGGACCGGCGTCGGCGCCGGGGCGGCGGCCAGGGTCGCGGCGATCAGCGCCCGCGTCTCGGCCGGGTCGATCACGTCGTCGATCTCGAACAGCGCCGCCGCGTTCAGCGCCTTGGCGTTGTCTTCGGCGGCGACGGTGAGGTCGCGGACCCGCTGCTCGCGCTCGGCCTCGTCGGCGATCGCTTCGAGCTCCTTGCGCAGCGCCAGCCGCACCGCGCCTTCCAGGCCCATCGGGCCGAGGTGGGCCCCTGGCCAGGCGACGGTGAGCAGCGGCTCGTGCAGGCTGCCGCCGGTCATCGCCTGGGCGCCGAGGCCGTAGCCGCGGCGGAGGATGACGGCGAGCAGCGGCACCCGCAGGGCACCGCCGGCGACCAGCAGGCGGCAGGCGCGGCGGACCAGGCCGGTCGCCTCGGCCTCGGGGCCGACCATGTAGCCGGGGGTGTCGACGAGCGAGAGCACCGGCAGCCCGAAGGCGTCGCAGAGCTGCAGCAGGCGGGCCGCCTTCTCGGCGGCGGCGCCGGTGATCGCGCCGGCCATGTGGCGGGTGTCGTTGGCGATGATGCCGACCGGCCGGCCCTCGACCCGGACCAGCGCCGTCACCATCTCAGGAGCAAAGCGCTCGCGCAGAAAGGTGACCGAGCGCTCGTCGGCGAGCGTCTCGATGATCGGCGCCACCGAGTAGGCGCGCCGCGCCCGCTCGGGGACGAGCTCGCGCAGCCGGCCCTGGTCGGGAGCGGGGCCGGGCTCGGTCGCGCCTTGGAAGTAGGAGAGCAGCCGCTTGGCCACGGCCGTCGCCTCGGCTTCGTCGGCGGCGACGCAGTCGACGACCCCGTTGCGCGCCTGGACCTCGACCGGGCCGACCTCGTCGGGGTCGACGCGGCCGAGGCCGCCGCCCTCGATCATCGCCGGCCCGCCCATTCCCAGCGAGGAGCCCTCGACGGCGACGATCAGGTCCGAGCAGCCGGCGATCACCGCGTTGCCGGCGAAGCAGCGGCCGGCGACGACCGCGATCCGCGGCACGACACCGGAGAGCGACGCCCAGAGGGCGAAGGCCCGCGTCTCCAGCGCCGAGACGACCGGGTAATCGGTGTCGCCGGGCCGGCCGCCGCCGCCCTCGGCGAAGAACACGGTCGGCAGCCGCATCCGCTCGATCAGATCGAAGAGGCGGTCCTTCTTCTTGTGGCCGAGCGCGCCCTGGGTGCCGGCCAGCACCGTGTAGTCGTAGGAGAGCACCGCACAGGCAGCGCGCTCGGCGCCGAGCAGGTCGCCGTTGACGCGGGCGGTGCCGGCGACGAGGCCGTCGGCAGGGGTGCGCTCGATCAGGTCCTGCAGCTCACGGCGCTCGCGCTGGGCGGCGATCGCGAAGCGCCCGTACTCGACGAACGAGCCGGGGTCGACGAGGTCGGCGATGTTCACGCGCGCGGTCCGCGCCCCGGCGGCGTGGCGGCGCTCGACCGCCTCGGGCCGCGCCGCGTCCTCGGTCAGCGCCCGGCGCGCGAGCAGCTCCGCCAGGTCCTCGCGCTGGGCGTCGCCCCCTGGCATCGCGGAATGCGGCTCAGCCGCCGAGGCCGCCGAAGATCGCGTAGGGGTTCGGCGGTTGCTCGTCGTAGACTGCCTTGCCGCTGCCCTCGACCGTGACCTTGCTCCCGGGGGGCGCCTCTTCCCGCAGCCGCGACGCCCACTGCTGGGCGGTGTCTTCGTCGGCGGCGCCGACGACCAGGTACTTCCAGCGCCGCACCGAGGGAACGCCCTCGGCCCGCAGCTGCTCCTCGAAGCGGCGGGCATCGCCGTGCGAGGGGAGGTCGACGCGCACGTCCCACTGCGGCGTCGCCCCTTCTTCGACTTCCCTGCGCTCGGCGGCAACCAGCTTCTGGTGCTCGGCGGCGCGCGCCGCGTCGTCGTCGGGCAGGGGCAGGTCCGGGTCCTCCCAGCGCTCCGCCACCGGGTGCCAGTGGGTGAAGCCGAAGTCCACGTCCCAGCCGCCCTCGGTCGCCAGCTTCGCCGCCGCCTCGCGCGCCGCTTCGGCCTGCTCGCGGGTCGCCGCGTAGAGGAAGACGTGCCCCTCTTCGCGCGAGACGATCACCTTGTCGTGGAAGGCGGTGCCGAGCGTGTGGCCGGGGCTGCCGCCGCCGAGCCCTTCGACCAGCAGCAGGGCCTGGCCGGGATCGGCGACGGTGATCTCGAGTCTCCAGTCGTCGTTCATCGGCCCAACATAGAGGCTCCGGGCACGGCCGGCCTCAACCTCTCTCCAGCTCCTTGGCGAGACGCTTCATCGCTTTGCCCAGCGCTCGCTTGAGGAAGGCGCGGGTCAGCGGCGGCACCGCCCGCTCGCTGCGGGGCGCCTGCTCCCAGGCCATCTCGAACTCGATCTCGGTGCCGCCGCCGGGGCGCTCGGAGAGCGTGTAGGTGCCGCTGGTGCGGCGCTTGCCGTGGGCGCTGACCCCTTTCTCGACGGTCCGCGCCGGGCGCTCGGACTCGACCACCTCGAACTCGGCCATCTCCCGCGAAGCCGGCGCGGCGACCCGTGCCCGCGCCTTCGCCCCGACCCCGAACGCGGGCCCGGAAAAGCTCCAGTCGACGAACATGTGGTCCATGAAGGACTCGTGGTTGGCGAGCCTGTCGATGAAGTCGAAGACCTCCTCGCGGGGGCGGTCGACGTTCACCGAGACGGTCACGGGCTTCATCCGCCCCGGATCCTAGATCCTGGCGGCGCGCCGCCGTGGTCGGCGCCCGTCCGCGCTACGCGGCTTCGGGCTGGTCGCGGTCGGGGGTCGCCGCTTCGAAGGCGGCGAGGCCGACGATCATCGATGTCGACTCCTCGTCGGTCATCTCGAGCCGCCGGCGGCTCTGCTCGTGCACCGTCTGCAGGCGGGCGAGGGCTTCGTCGAGCACTTCGGTCGCCTGCGTCCAGCCGAGCTCGTCGACCGCCATCGACATCCAGCTCAGCTTCGTGTCCTCGCGGTCGTCGATCGTTCCCGCCTGCATCGCCTCGACGACCCGGTTGATGAAGCTGTCGAGCGAGGCGCCGGTGATCTCGGAGCGGACCGAGCGCGGCACCTTGCGCCAGTCCTGGTGGCCGATGTAGGAGCGCGGCACCGCCCGGAAGTAGTGCTCGACCGCGCCGCGCCGCTGCGCCGTGCGAATCTCCTCGATGCAGCCGCATTTCTCGAGCACCCGCGCGTGGTAGGCGACATTTCCGAGCGGTTGCTGGAGCAGATCCATCAGCTCGTTGGGGCTCGCCTCGCGCTCGTTCAGGACCTGGAGGATTTCCACCCGCAGTGGATGGGCCAGCGCTCTGACGAGGCTTGAATCGATCTGATCGGGACGTCTCTCAGCCACTACTCGGCGATCTTTGCGCAGAGGGAAACTTCTGTGGCAAGAAGCTGTCGATTGAGGTAGCCGGGTTGAGCATTGGCTCGGGTGAAGGACGACCCCGGGGAGTCTCGTCCCGCCCGCCGCCGGGACCCCCTGGGATCGACCCCGTCGCCCTAGGCGACCTTGCGCACGTTGATCACCGGGATCAGATGCGCGATCCGGCTGGCAGTCACTTTCCTACCTCCTTCCCAAGCTTTTGGCATTCGGGCGCCACCGGCGGCCCGGCAAGGAAGGATTGCTCAAATCCACTCCCTCAATCAAAGCCCTGAGTGAGAAAGGCGGAAGAAGCGGCCGGATATTCGATTAAAGTGGCGTCTCCGCTAGGTCAGATTTTTTGGAGGATTTTTTTGCCCGCAAAGGGTCAAGCCCGCGTCGCCAACCTGGTCAGTCCGGTTCTCTCCAGTGCGATGAGCCACCCAACCCGCCTGCGGACGCTGCGGGTCCTGACCGAACGGGAGGCGACGCCGCGAGAAATCGCCGACGAGATCAGCGAGCCGCTCAACAACGTCGCCTATCACATCAAGGTCCTCAAGCGACTCGGCTGCATTGAGCTCGTCCGGGTCAACCAGACTCGCGGCGGCCGCGTCGCCGAGCACATCTACAAGGCCGTGCAGCGGCCCTACTGGAACGAGGAGGACCTCGAGACGCTGAGCGACGCCGAGAAATTGGACGTCATCTCAGGGGTGATGCAGCACATCGCGGACGACATCGCGGCGGCGATGACCGCCGGCACGTTCTACGAGCACGACGACAACCACCTCAGCCGCACCCCGATGGTCGTCGACGAGGACGGCTGGCGGGAAGTAGTCACCCTGCTGAAGGACACGATGGACGAGCTGGTCGAGATCCAAGCCCGCGTCAACCAGCGCGGCGCGGCCGAGACCAAACTGACCAAAGTCGCGATCCTCCAGTTCGAGTCGCCGAAGTCGAAGAAGCGGTAGCCGCCGGCGGCTAACTGCCGCGGATCGCCTTGCCGACGATGTTCTTCAGCCGCGTGCGGTCGCGCTGAGCGAGGTTGCCGGGGCGGCCTTTCGATTTCTTGACCAGGGCCCAGAATTCGGCCTGCTCCTTCTCGGTCAGGTTCTGCTGGACCCGGTCGCGGCCCTTCTTGGCGAGCCAGACCGAGATCGCCCAGACGGTCCGCCACGGGATCCGCTTCCAGATCGCGGGCACGGCCTTGCTGGCGATCCAGGTGGGCATGGGGCCGAGGCTACCCACTCTAGGCTCCGGCCCGTGCGGGACTCCAACCCTTCCCAGCCGTGATCGCCCGCCTCGCCGCCGCCGTCACCGGGCCGCGCGGGCGCTGGCTGACGATCACCGTCTGGGTGGCCCTCGGCGTCGCCGGCTGGGTCGGGCACTCGAAGATCGGCGCGGTCACGGCGGCCGGCCAGGCGAGCTTCCTCCCCGCCAACTCGGAATCGACCCGGGCGATCGAGGCGCTCGACACCGGCGACGGCAACAAGAGCGGCGAGGGCAGCGTCGGCGAAGAGGTGCCGGCGGTGATCGTCTTCGACCGTCCCGGCGGGCTGAGCGAAGCCGACCGGGAAGCGATCGGGCGGGTCGGCGACGGCCTCAACGATCTCGACCTGGTCGGCACGACGCCGATCGTCGACCCCTTCTCCGCCGACTCCAAGCAGTCGCTCGGCGACGTCGCGACGATCGCCGACGGGATCGGGCCGCTCTCCCGCGACCACGAAGCGGCGCTCATCGTCCTCGCGATCGACGCCGCCGAACGCTGGGCGCTGACCCACGGCGTCGACCGCCTGCGCCAGTACCTCGCCGCTCACCCGATTCCCGGCGTCAGCTCCTACGTCACCGGCCCCGCCGGGATCGCCGCCGACCTCGAGCGGGTCGCCGACGAAGCGAGCGAAACGCTGCTGGTCGCGACCCTCGGCCTCGTCCTCGTCCTGCTGCTGCTCGTCTACCGGGCGCCGCTGCTGGCGCTGCTGCCGCTGCTCACGGTCGGCGCCGCCTACCTGGTCGCGACCAGCATCGCCTACCTGCTGATCGAGGCCGGCTGGATCACGGTCAACTCGGAGGGCACGATGCTGCTGCTGGTGCTGATCTTCGGCGCCGGCACCGACTACTCGCTGTTACTGGTCCACCGCTACCGCGAGGAGCTCGGCGCGGGCCGCGCGCAGGCGGCAGCGCTGCAGGCGGCGCTGACCGAGAGCGGGCCGGCGATCGCCGCCTCGGCGGGGACGGTGATCGCGGCGATGCTGGTCCTGCTCGTCGCCAACCTCGAGTCGACCCACTGGCTGGGGCCGATCCTGGCGATCGGGATCGCGACGATGCTGTGCGCGGCGTTCACTCTCCTCCCAGCGCTGCTCGCGGTCCTGGGAGAGCGAGCCTTCTGGCCGCGGGGCGCTTTTGTCCACCCCCCGGGGACAAATGCGCCACGACGCGGGGTGTGGGACCGCGCGGCGGCGCTGATTCGGCGGCGCTCGGCGGCGCTCGTGCTCGTGATCCCGGCGGCGCTCGTCGTCCTCGCGCTCGGCAACCTCGCCGACCACGGCACGATCGGGTTCGGCCAGGGCGAGACCGAGCCGACCGACTCCAGCCGCGGCACCAAGGTGATCGAAGAACACTTCCCGCCCGGGATCAGCTCACCGCTGGCGGCTGTGGTCGCCGACGCCAACGTCGAGCCGGTCGCGTCCGCGATGGAACGGATGCCGCAGGTGAAGCTGGTGGCGCCGGTCCCGGCCAGCGCCAGCGGCTCGCAGAAATCGGTGGTCGTGATCGTCCTCCGCGGCGACCCCTACTCGGGCGAGGCGGCGCAGGACGTGGCGGCGATCCGCAGCCGCCTGCACGAAATCGCGCCCGAGGGGCTGCTCGGAGGCATCCCGGCCGAGAACTACGACATCGAGCAGACCAACGCCCGCGACACCCGGCTGGTCGTGCCGCTCGCCCTCCTCGTCGTCGGCCTGATCCTGATCGCGGTGCTGCGGGCGCTGGTCGCCCCCGCCTACCTCGTCGCCACCGTCGTCCTCTCCTTCGCCGCCACGCTCGGCCTCTGCACGGCGCTCTTCTCCCTGCTCTCCAGCGAAGGGGTCGCCTTCAACCTGGTGCTGATGGCGTTCATCTTCCTCGTCGCCCTCGGGGTCGACTACAACATCTTCCTGATGACGCGGGCGCGTGAGGAGGCGGCCCGCGCCGGCACCCGCGAGGGGGTGCTGCGGGCCCTGGTCCACACCGGCGGCGTCGTCACCGGCGCCGGCCTGATCCTCGCCGGCACCTTCGCCACCCTGATCCTGCTGCCGCTCGAGGAGCTGGTTCAGATCGGCGCCACGGTCGCGATCGGCGTCCTCCTCGACACCTTCGTCGTCCGCGCCCTGCTGATCCCGGCGATCACCCACCGGCTCGGCGAGCGCAGCTGGTGGCCGAACAAAGTGGTACGCGAACACGGTTAAGGTCCACGACACTGTGACCGTACGGTTGGGCGTGTACCAGAACTCCGACGACGCCCTGCTCGTCTGGAGCGTCGACGAGAAGATCGACAATTGCATCGGCTTCGCCGTGCGCCGCGAGCTGACCAGCGGCGGCAGGACCAAGAGCAGCTGGCTCGACAACTACGTCGGCTTCAGCGGCGAAAAGGCGGTCGTCGGCGAACACCGGCCGTCGACCGAGTGGCCGTTCCAGGGCTTCACCTGGACCGACCACGGCATCAACGAGGGCGACACCGCGCGCTACCGGGTGACTCCGGTCGTCCGCAACGGCGACGGCTCGCTGAAACGGCTCGACTCCCGGCACAGCGCCTGGGCCTCGGGCCGCGAACCGTCGACCACCTACCGCGCCTTCTTCAACCGCGGCTACGTCATGTCCCAGTTCATCGCCCGCTACCTGGAGGAGACGAAACAGTCGCTGAGCCAGTTCAAAGACACGATCAGCGAGGAGGACGAGCAGACGATCCGCGTCTTCCTCTCCGGCGAAATCCGCACCCAGCTCCTCGCCCTGCTGGCGGCAGCACGGGAAAGCGGCGGCGAGGTCCACGCCGCGCTCTTCGAACTCGGTGACGACGAGCTGATCGACGCCCTGGTTCCGCTCGGCGGCGGCGCCCATGTCGTCCTCGCCAACGGCTCGATCACGGCGCGCGAACACGAAAGCACGGCGACCGCGCGCAAGCGCGACGGCAACGCCCGCGCCCGGGCGCGGCTGCTGGCCGCCGGCGTCGACGTCGAGGAAGAGAACAGGTTCGTCTCCCCCGGCCCCCTCGCCCACAACAAGTTCGCCGTCTTCACCGACAAGAAGGGGAAGGCGAAGAAGGTCTGGACCGGGAGCACGAACTGGACCTCGACCGGGCTCTGCACCCAGCTCAACAACGCCCTGCTGATCGAAGACGAAGCGGTCGCCAAGACCTACCTGGAACAGTGGCAGCGGCTGCGCGAAGCCGGCAGCGAGTTCCCCAAAGCCCTCGTCGACGCCAACTCGGTGCCGACCCCGGACAACGCCGCGACGACGACCTGGTTCACCCGCACCCGCTCGAAGGTCGACCTGGCGACGCTGAAGGAAGCGGTGCTCGGGGCCGAGCAGGGGCTCGTCTTCCTGATGTTCCAGCCAGGCGGCACCGGGGTGCTCGGCGACGTCGAAGAACTGCGCAAGCGCAAGCCGGAGCTGTTCGTCCGTGGCGTCGTCAGCGAGCTGCCCGAAGGGCAGAACGACGAAAGCGTCGCCCGCGTCACCTTCGTCGGCCACCAGGAAAAGCCGGAGTCCCACGAGCTCGACGTGATCGAGCCGGACGGGCGGCCGAACGCGATCGCCTGGTGGGCGGCGGAAGCGACCCACAAGGACGTCCGCGCCAACATCGGCTACGCGATCGTCCACAGCAAGATCCTGGTCATCGACCCGCTCTCCGAGCAGCCGACGCTGGTCACCGGCAGCCACAACTTCTCGACCAACGCCAGCACCAAGAACGACGAGAACTTCCTCGTCATCAAGGGCGACCGCGCCCTCGCCGAGGCCTATCTGGTCAACGTCTTCGGCGCCTGGCGCCACTACCGGGCCCGGGTCGCCAGCGGCAACCCCTTCCCGGGCCTGCGCACCAGCGACAGCTGGATGGCCGGTTCGCTGCGCGAACGCCAGCGCCAAGCGAGCTTCTGGGGCTTCTGAGCAGCGCGCCGCTCAGTAGCCGGGCGTCAGCTTCATTTTGTGGCGCTCGGACTCGTGGGCGCCGCCCTTCTTCTCCAGCGTCGCCAGAGCCGCTTCGATGTCGGCGGCGAGGCGGTCGATCTGGGCGCGGCTGAGCGTCTCCTTGACCAGCGCCCGCATCACCTTCACCTCCTGGGCATCGGGCGGCATCGTGTAGGCGGGCAGCATCCAGCCGCGCTCGGCCGAGAGCTGCCAGGAGACGTCGAACTCGTCGTAGCCCTTGCCGTCGACGAGCTTGAAGGCGACCAGCGGCAGCTGCTCCTCGTCCTCGCCGATCAGCTCGAAGTCACCCATGGCTTTCAGCTTCTCGGCCAGCGCCTTGGCGTTCTTCTCCATCGCCCCGAGCACGTAGCCGTACCCCTCGCGGCCGAGGCGGACGAAGTTGTAGTACTGGGCGAGCACCATCGAGGCCCCGGTCGAGAAGTTGAGGGTGAAGGTGGCGTCGGTCTTGCCGAGGTAGTTCTCGTAGAAGACGAGGTCGTCGGCCAGGTCACTTTGTTCGCGGAAGACGAGCCAGCCGATGCCCGGGTAGACGAGCCCGAACTTGTGACCGGAGACGTTGATCGAGCGCACCTGCTCGAGCCGGAAGTCCCACTCGGAGTCGGGGTAGAGGAAGGGCCAGACGAAGCCGCCGGAGGCGCCGTCGACGTGCATCGGCACGTCCAGTTCCTTCTCCTTCTTGAGGTCGAGCAGCAGCTCGTTGATGCCGACGATGTCGTCGGCGTGGCCGGTGAAGGTGGTGCCGAGGACGGCGGCGACGCCGATCGTGTTCTCGTCGACGTGGGGCTCGACGTCCTCCGGCCCGATCACGTACTTGTCCTTCTGCAGGCGGACGATCCGCGGTTCGACGTCGAAGTAGCGGCAGAACTTTTCCCAGACGACGTGGACGTCACCGCCGAAGACGAGGTTCGGCTTGTCGACCGGCAGGCCGGCGGCTTCGCGCCGTTCCTTCCATTTCCACTTCAGCGAGAGGGCGCCGAGCATGATCGCCTCCGAGGAGCCCTGGGTGCGGCAGCCGGTCGTCTCGCCCGGCGCGTTGAAGAGGTCGGCGAGCATCCGCACGCAGCGCTGCTCGATCTCGGCCGAGATCGGGTACTCGGCGTGGTCGATGAAGTTGCGGTAGAGGTTCTCGGCGATCAGCCGCTGCGCCTCGGGCTCCATCCAGGTGGTGACGAAGGTGGCGAGGTTGCGGTTCGGGTCGCCCTCGAGCACCAGTTCCTCGCCGACCAGGCGCATCGCGTCGAGCGCCGACATCCCGCTCGCGGGAAAGGGTCCGTCCGGCGCGTCTTCGATCAGCCAGCGGCTGCCATAGGTCATCGCCTCGTCGGGGGAGCTACTCGGTTTAGTCATGGCGCCAGCCTATTCCGTGACGCCGCTAGAATCGATACTGGATCGGGATATTTGTCCAACGACGAGAGGATGAGGGTGAACGGAGACGCGCTGGAGCAGATGGGGCCGGTCGACTACATCCTGGTCGAGTGGGCCGGACGCCAACCCAACGGCGAAGCGATGCCCCACCTGGTCGACCTCGTCGATCGCGGCCTGATCCGGATCATCGACCTCGCCTTCATCACCAAGGACGGGGACGGCAACGTCGCCGGCCTGGAGCTCGCCGACCTCGGCGGCGAGGTGGCGGAGTTGGCGGTCTTCGAGGGAGCCTCCTCCGGCCTGATCCGCGACGACGACATCGCCACCGCGGCCGACGTGCTGGCTCCCGGCACCTCAGCCGCCCTGCTCGTCTACGAGAACACTTGGGCCGCCCCGTTCGCCGCCGCCGTCCGCCGCTCGGGCGGCGAGCTCATCGCCAGCGGCCGGATTCCCGCCGAAGACCTCCTCGCCGCCCTCGACGCGGCCGAGACCACCGCCTAGAAAAGGAGAAGCCCGATGCCCGGACTGCTGAGAGGGATTGCCCGCACCGCCGTGATCGCCGGCACCGCGACCGAGGTCAGCGGCCGCGTCCACCGCCGCCAGGAAAAACGCTGGGCTGAGCAGGAAGAGCAGCAGTACGCACAGCAGGCGCCGCCGCCCCAGGCGGCACCCGCCCCCGCCGCGCCCGCCGCCGGCGAGGGCTCGGTGATCGACCAGCTGAAGCAGCTCGGCGAACTGAAAGAGCAGGGGATCCTCACCGAGGACGAGTTCGCGGCCCAGAAGGCCAAGTTGCTCGGCGGCTAGCCGAGCCGTAGCGCCCGCCGCTGCGGCAAACTTCGGCGATGGCCGACATCGCGACCATCGCCGAGATCGGGACCGCGGTGGGGACCCTGTTCCTCGGCGCCGCCACCTTCGCCTCGGTCCGCTCGGCAAACCGGGCGGCACGGGTCGCCGAGCGCTCCCTGCTGCTGCAGCTGCGGCCGGTGCTGGTCACGGCCCGCTACGAGGACCCCGACGCCAAGGTCCTGTTCGGCGACGGGCGCAAATTCAGAGTGGTCGCCGGCACCGGGCTGTTCAACGTGACCGAGGAGATCGTCTACCTGGCGATCCCGCTGCGCAACTCCGGCACCGGCCTCGCCGTCCTCCAGGGCTACGACGTGATCGTCGGCGACTTCGTCCAGGACGCCTACCGGGTGCCGGAACCCGGGGTGCTCGACCGCCAGCAGCGCCATTACCAGGCGATCGAGAACTTCCGCGTCCAGCAGCGGGACATCTACATCGCGCCCGGCGACACCGGCTACTGGCACGCCGCCTTCCGCGACGCCAGTGAGGGCCTGCATGCCAACCTGAAGACGGCGCACGCCAAGCGGGAATCGATCTCGATCGATCTCCTCTACGGCGACCACGAGGGCGGCCAGCACGCGGTCAGCCGCTTCGTCCTGCTCCCGATCGACGACGGCCGCTGGCTCTGCAACGTCGTCTTCCACTGGAAGATCGAGAGCCGCGACCCGCGCGACCCCGAATAACGGCGCGGGCTAGCCGACGCTGTAGTAGAGGTGGGTCGCTTCGGGGCCGGCGACGACCCGGGTGACCTCGAACCTCGGCGCCGGCTCGCCGAGGTCGTCGAGCAGGCGGCTGCCGCCGCCGAGCACGATCGGGACCTGGTTGAGGAGCAGCTCGTCGAGCAGGCCGGCGGCGATCGCCTGCTGGATCGTGGCGGCGCCGCCGCCGATCGAGACGTCCTTCTCGCCGGCCGCCTCCTTGGCCTGGGCGATCGCGCTCTCGACCCCGTCGGTGACGAAGTAGAAGGTCGTCTCGCCCAGCTCGAGCGGCTCGCGCTCGTGGTGGGTGAGGACGAAGACAGGGGTGTGGAAGGGCGGTTCCTCGCCCCACCAGCCATTCCAGGCGGGCTCGGTCCAAGAGCCGCGGATGGGGCCGAACATGTTGCGGCCCATGACCACGGCGCCGGTCCCTTCCTGCGCTTCTTGGATCACCGCGTTGCTCGGGTTGTCGGCGCCGTCGCCGCCCTCGCGGCCGTGCGATTCACGCCAGGAGGCGAGCTTGATCACCCACTCGTGCAGGTCCTCGCCGCCTTCGCCGAGCGGGTGCTCCTCGCTCTGGTCGGGACCGGCGATGTAGCCGTCGAGCGAGACCGAGATCTGAGCCTTTACCTTGCTCATCGCCTCGGCCTCAGCCGGCCTCCTCGACCGTCAGTTCGGCGGTCGGGCTCGCTTCCAGGCGCGCGTCGGGGATCGGCTCCCCCCCCCCCCCGGGGGGGCCCCCGGGGCCCCCCGCCCGGCCCCCCCCCCCCCCCCCCCCCCCCCCCCCCCCCCCCCGCCCCGCGCCCGCCCGC